>Ga0206925_1038_pt1 | contig 30281 bp, 27 predicted proteins | sample Alteio_BWOrgHeat_62_FD_152944 | JGI IMG/M metagenome (GOLD analysis project Ga0206925, IMG submission 152944) | Enriched cells from forest soil in Barre Woods Harvard Forest LTER site, Petersham, Massachusetts, United States -... | ecosystem: Environmental > Terrestrial > Soil > Temperate forest >...
GCTGATGTTGACCGGCCAGGCGCTGATTAACATGGGCGTGGTGACGGGTCTGCTGCCGACGAAGGGGATGTCGCTGCCCTTCCTCAGTTATGGCGGCACGAACCTGGTCTTGATGTTTGCTTTTATTGGTTTGCTGATGAACTGCTTTCGGCGATGGGAGCGCCCGGCGGTACCGCGGGCGTCTGAACTATGAGCACTTTTGTCATTTCCTGCGGCGGCACGGGCGGCCATTTGTCGCCCGGCATCGCGCTGGCCGAACGGCTGACTGCGAAGGGCCACAGCGTGCGCCTGCTCATCAGCCGGAAAGAAGTGGATTCGCGCCTGATGCGTAAATACCCACAGATGCAGACGGTGGAGGCGCCCGGCGCGGCGTTCGGGCTGGCCCCGGCTAAATTGGCCAAATTTTTGCTGTCCCAGGTCGCAGGTTTTCTTTTTGCATTGAATTTTCTCCAGCAAAACCGGCCGGATGTCATTGTAGCCTTTGGCGGATTTATGACGGTGGGAATCACCCTCGCAGGTTACCTGCGGGGTGTTCCGGTCGTTTTGCATGAGGCGAACCGCAAACCGGGCCGCGCGGTGCGGATGCTGAGCGGTTTTGCCCGGCGTATTTATTTGCCCCCGGGTGTGCGTTTGCGCGGATTGCCGCCCCAAGCCCTGCGTCATTGTGGTTTCCCTCTGCGGCAGGAGATTCGTCCATTGCCCCGCGATGCTGCGCGCGTGCGTTTGGGGGTGCCGGTCGAAGGTAAAGTGCTGTTGGTGTTGGGTGGCAGTCAGGGCGCACAGTCGCTCAATAACTGGGTGTCGCATCATTTTGGCAAACTGGCCGCCAAGGGCATCAGCGTGATTTGTGTGAGCGGCATCGGCAAGGGCAGCGGCGGTCTCATCGAGTGCCTCGATGCCCAGGGCAAACGCCGGGTCGCGCGGATGCTGCCGTTTTGCGACGACATGGCGGCCTTGCTTTCCAGTGCGGATCTGGCGGTTTCACGCGCTGGTGCGGGCAGTCTGGCGGAGTTTATCCGCTGCCATCTGCCCGCCATTGTGGTGCCGTATCCCCATGCCGCCGACAATCATCAGGCGGAAAACGCGAGTTACTTTGAGCGGCAGGGTGGCGGACTGGTTGTTGACCAGGAAGAAATGGTCCGCCTCACCGACGAAGTGCTCGAATTGATGTTCAACGATTTTCTGCTCGAATCTTTCCGCCGCAACCTCGAACGCATGGAGCACTCGAACTCACTCGACCTGCTCCTGCACGACCTCGAGGAATTGGGTGCCGAAAGCCGCCAGTACGCCGCCGGGGAACTTCCCGCGACGGTCTGACGCGACCGGCACTTTTTATATTTCCGACGACATGAGCGACTCCCGCGACAACGTTTTTTTTATCGGCCTTGGAGGGATGGGAATGGCGCCGCTGGCGCTTTATCTCAACGAGGCCGGCTGCCGCGTGCGCGGGCATGACGACCATTGGCGCGAGCCCGTGCGCCGCTGGCTGGAAAGACGCGGCATTGCCTCGAGTCCGTGCACGGAATTGCCGGCCGATGTTTCCCGGGTGGTTTATTCGAGCGCCATTGATGCCTCCCATCCTTTGTTGGTTGCCGCACGCAAACGTGGAGTGGACACCTTGCGTCGAGGCGAGATGCTGGCGGAAGTGGTGCGTGGTCGCCGGTTGATTGCGGTGGTCGGCAGCCATGGCAAGACGACCACAACGGCGTTGCTGATTCACGCGTTGCGCGCCGCGGGCCATGAATTCAGTTATTTGCTCGGGGCGTTTTTTACCGATCGGGACACGCCACCCTCCCGCCATACCGAAGCACCCTGGATTGCCGCGGAAATTGACGAGAGCGATGGCACCATCGACAATTTCGCGCCGGAAATCACCGTCGCACTCAATTTTGACTGGGATCACGCTGACCGCTACCGCACCGAAGCAGATTTGGAGGCAACCTTCATCAATTTGTTTCGTCGCACCCGCCAGCTCGTGTTACTGCCGCAATGGGACACGCACCTGCGGCGTCTGGCCGAGACGGCGGGCACGCCGTTCCGGACTTTTGGCCCGGAGGGCGATTTTTCCGTGCGGGCCAGCGGTGATAACGGCGCAAGCCAACGTCTGGCTCTCAACGGAGTGTTTCACAAAGCCGTGGTGGAAGTGCCTCTCGGTGGAGCCTTCAATGCCGAAAATGCGGGAGCGGCCCTGGCCGCGATGCAGACGGCCTTTGGCGATATTCCCACCATCCCTTTTGGTGGATACCGGGGTGTGAGCCGCCGTCAGGATGTTTTGCTCGAGAGCCCAAATCTCACCATATACGCCGACTACGCGCATCATCCGACGGAGGTCACCGCGCTGTTGCGGAGTCTGCGCGCGCGTACTCCGGGTCGGTTGCTGGTGGCTTTCCAGCCGCACCGGTACACCCGGACCCAGCAATTTGCCGCGGCGTTTGCGGAAGCATTGGATTTTGCCGACCGGGTATTTTTGCTGCCGGTTTACGCGGCGAGCGAAGCGCCGCTGCCTGCGGGCACCTCGGCGGCCATTCTTGCAGCCACTCCGGCCGCGCAAAAAAAATTTACTTCGCACGAAACTTTTGGCGACTTGGAAAACGCCTTGCAGGCCGCGCTGGCGGAGAGTCCCGCCCCGGTCACGCTCGCCTTTGTGGGCGCCGGCGACATTGACGAGTTTGCCACGGATTTTGTCCGCCGCCTGACGGACGAAGCACCCGCCATGGATCAACCTGTGACCAAGAAAGACAACAGCCTCGACTGGCTTGACGTGTTGCGCCCGCGCCTGCACCCGGAAACCTTGGTGCGCCGCGACGAACCGTTGGCCGACAAAACAACTCTCGGCGTCGGCGGAGCCGCCCGTTTCTATGCCGAACCCGCGAACGAGGAGGATCTTTCGCGACTAGTGGTCGCGGCCAAGGCTGTGGGCGTGCCGGTGTTCTGCCTGGGTCGGGGCTCGAATTTAATCGTCGCCGATTCCGGTTATCCGGGTTTGGTGGTGCGTTTGGCCCATTCTCATTGGCGGGAATTGACCTTGGAGAGTCCGGGCCTGGTGTATGCGGGTGCGGGCGTGCGACTCAAGGAATTGTGCGGCTTTGCCTCCCGGCATGGGTTGGCCGGGCTGGAATTTTTGGAAGGCATCCCGGGCTCGGTCGGCGGTTCCTTGCGGATGAATGCCGGCGCGATGGGCGGCTGGATTTTTGACGTCATCGAACAAGTGGCCTATCTGACCGCCGAAGGCGAAGTGCGCCGTGCGCCGCGCGCGGAATTTAATCCCGGTTACCGCGAATGTCCCGAACTGGTGCGCGGGATTGCTCTGGGCGCAGTTTTTCGTTCTCCAACCGGCGGTTTGCCTGAAGAAATCCGGGCGCGCATGGAGGCTTATGCGGCCAAGCGCCGGACAACCCAGCCGCGCGAACGCAGTGCGGGTTGTCTGTTTAAAAATCCAACCGGCAGCCATGCAGGCAAGTTGATTGACAGCCTTGGACTCAAAGGCCGCCGCGTGGGCGCCATCGAAGTTTCCAACATCCACGCCAATTTCATCATCAACCACGGCGGCGGCACGGCAACCGACGCACTGGCGCTGGCCCGACAGGTGCGCGACGAGGTCCGCGCCCGTTGTAACATTATTCTCGAACCTGAAGTGCTCTTGCTCGGCGCAAAGTGGGAGGATGTTTTGCGATGAATACTCCCGCGCCCCTGACGCCGGTGGCTGTACTCTGCGGAAGTGATTCCGCCGAGCGGGCTGTCTCGCTGGTCAGCGGACGGGCGATTGCGAATGCTTTGCAAGAAGAGGGTTTCCGGGTGGAATTTTTTGACCTGCCGGGCAAGGAGCTGCCCGCAGCGCTCGACCCGGTCAAGCAGGTGGCCTTCCCCGCTTTTCATGGCGGCTGGGGGGAGAATGGCGGGGTGCAGGCCGAATTGGAGGCGCGTGGATTTGCCTACGCTGGGTGCGGCCCCGCCGCCAGCCGCTTGTGCATGGACAAGGTTGAAACCAAGCGGGTGCTCGCCGCTGCGGGTTGGCCGGTTCTGCCGCATATTATTTTCACCGGCGATCAGCCTTCCTCGGCTTCCGCGATTGCGGAAAAGTTGGGCGCAGCAGTCATTCTCAAACCCGTGGCGGAGGGCAGCAGTGTGGGTCTGCACCGGGCCGGCAATCGCAAGGAATTGGTGGAGGCGTTGAAAAATATCGGGCCGGGCCACTGGATGGCCGAGCGCTGGGTGCGTGGGCGCGAGGTTTCAGTCGGGGTGCTCGCCGGGCGCGCGCTGGGGGTGGTGGAAATCCGACCCAAGGACGGTGCATCGTACGACTTTGAACACAAGTACACGGCGGGCATGACGGATTACCTTTTCCCCGCGCCGCTGGATGCGGCGCTCACCGAAAAAATTCAAACCATCGCGGCCGGGGCGTTTGCCGCCTGTGGTTGCCGGGATTTTGCCCGGGTGGACTTTATGCTGCCGCCCGAAGGAGGCGCCGTGATTCTTGAAATCAACACCATGCCCGGCTGCACGCCCACGAGTTTGCTGCCCAAAAGCGCATCTTGTTACGGGTACACTTTCGGCAAACTCGTGCGGGCCATGGTCGGCCCGGCTCAGGAACGTTTTACCCCCGCCGCCGTCACCCCATGAAAAAATCCGCTTCCACCATCTCCGCTGAGGGCCTGCGCAACTGGCAGGACGTCATTGATCAGCACCCTCAGGACCGGGCCATCACACCGGCGGCCCGGCGGAATCAGCTCGTGCGCTGGGCGGCGGCCGGCACGTCAATTTTCGCGGGCGCGTTGTTGCTGTTGCTTTGCTTCTGGGCGCTGCGCGCATCGCCCGCGCGCAGTGGGCAAGTCGAACCCAGTCCCCTCAATCCGCCATTGCAAAAACTGGTTTTTGCCAGTGACGGCGTGTTGACCGAAGGATGGGTGTGGCAATTTCTGGGCATTCACCAGGGTGATTACATGCGCAATATTGACATCTTTGCGCTGCGGCAAAAATTGCTCGACCTCAAACAGGTGAAGGATGCCTCCATCACGCGCGAATTTCCCGGGACCTTGCGCATCACTGTGCAAGAGCGTCGACCTTGGCTACGCGTAGCGGCGGATAATGGCGCGGGTGGTTTTCAGCTCAATCTGGTTGCGCGTGACGGCACCGTTTTTGTCGGCCAGGATTATACCGATGAAGTTTTAAACCAACTGCCCTGGCTGGCGGGGATGCCTTTGCATCGGACCAAGCCGGAAGGTTTTGCCGCCTTGCGTGGGATGGACGCCGTGGCCGAATTGCTGTCCACCGCGCGTGCAAAAATGCCGCAGGTGGCAGCCCAGTGGACAGTAGTGGATCTCAGCCAGTTTGATCCGCGCCCCGAGACGCCGGTTTCGCTGATTAAAATCCGCTCGGCGCAATTGGGCGAATTGACTTTTATCGCCAACAATCCCGCTCGAAATTTTGACATCCAGATTCAACAGCTGGCTGTCGCAGTGAAGGAGATTGACCAAAAGTCATTGCTGGTGCGCGGACTGGATTTGTCCATCGACAACCAGGTGGTCGTCGAAAAGGCAGTACTGCCAACGTCGGCCCCCGCGCATCAGGTTCGCTAAATTTCCCCCAACCTGTTTTTTATTTTCCATGAGCAAGCCGCAAATCGTCGCCGCCATTGACATCGGGACCTCCAAAGTGGTCGTGCTGGTGGGAGAAATCTATCCCGGGGACCGGCTGAATATTCTCGGGGTGGGGCAGGCGTCGGCGCTCGGCGTGCGCAAGGGCGATATTCTGGATTTTATGGCGGCGTGCAACAGCACCCATGCCGCGCTGCTGATGGCCGAACAAAACGCCCGCACCCAGGCCGAGGTTGCGTTTCTGGCCCAATCCGGGGCGCACCTCGATGGCTTTGCACAGCGGGCAGAGGTGAATGTCAGTGCCTCCGATAACAAAGTGCGACCCATTGACGTGCAGCGTTTGCTGGCCGAAGCGCGCAAGAAGGAACTGCCCGCCGGACGTCTCGCCATCCACCACATCCGCAATTCTTTCAAGCTCGATGGCCGCGCCATGGTTGACCCGCTCAGCCAGCAGGGTGACAAACTCGAACTTGGATTTTGGACAGTGACGGGCGACGAAGCGCACCTGAGCAACGCCATTCATCTGGTCAACGGCTACAACGGGCTCGAGGTCAAGGACATCATTGTCTCCAGCGTGGCGGCGGCCAACGTGGTCACCCCCGAGATGGAGAAAAAAATCGGCGCGCTGGTGCTCGACATCGGCAGCGGCGTGACGGATTTTGCACTCTACCGCGACGGCCACATCGTGCAAACGGGCGTGGTGCCGGTCGGCGGCGACCATTTGACGAATGATTTGAGCCTCGGCCTGCGCATCAGCCCCAAGCACGCCGAGCGCGTGAAGCTGAGCTTTGGCCAGGCGATGGTGGATGCCCAGGCTCGCTCGGAAAAAGTCTGGATGGTCGGCGACAAGAGCGTGGGCGACCGCTACATCCCGCGGCTGGCCATTTGCCAGATTCTCGAAGCGCGCGTCGAAGAAATGCTTTCCATCGTCAAAAAACGCATTGAGCGTCTCGGCGGGTCGTTGACCCCGGAAGACGTGGCAGCGGGAGTTATTTTGACTGGCGGCACCTCACGTCTGCCGATGATTGAGCGGGTGGTTGAACGGGTCTTCGGTCTGCCCGCGCGCCGTGCCACCGAACCGGCATGGCTGACTGAATCACTCCGCGGGCCTGAATTCAGCACCGCCGTGGGTTTGCTGTTTTTTGCCTTGAACGCCCCCATTCCCCATGACCCCAAAGGCGGCGCGCGCAAAGGCGACGGCCTGCTCAATCAACTGACGCGCTGGCTGGGTTCGTGATTTTTAAAAGACCTTTCACCATGAGCCATCCCTCCGAACCTCCCGCGCACAGCGATGCGATTGCCCACGGCCAAATGCCCGAGGACGGCGTGCGCGTGAAGATCGTCGGCATCGGCGGCGCGGGTACGAATGCCGTGGATCGCTTGCAACTCGACAACACTGGTTTGGGTTTGCGCATTGCGGCGCTCAATACTGACGCGCAGTCACTCAATTCTTCGCCCGCACCGGAAAAACTGCTGATTGGTCGCAGCCTGACCCGAGGGGCGGGCACCGGCGGGGAATTGGAAGTTGGCCGCCAGGCGGCGGAAGCTGACCGCGAGCGCATCGCCAAAATTTTTCAGGGCATGGATTTGGTTTTCATCGTCGCCGGACTCGGTGGTGGCACCGGCAGTGGAGCCGCGCCAGTAGTGGCGCAGATTGCCACGGATGCCGGCTGCCTGGTTATTGCTTTTGTGATGCTGCCTTTCACGACCGAGGGCGCGCGTCGCCGCCAGCTCGCCGAACAGGCGCTGGGCGACTTGCGCCAGCACTGCGACGCGGTCATCCCGCTGCCCAACGACCTACTCCTCCAGCACCTGCCCGAAGAATCGACCGTGCTCGATGCCTTTGGCCAGGCCGACGCCTGGATTGGTCGCGCGATCCGCGCCATTTCCTCAATTTTATTCCATACCGGCCTCATCAACCTCGATTTCGCCACGCTGCGTCGCACGTTTACACCGCGCGGGGGCAAGACGCTCTTTGGCCTCGGTCAAGGCGTAGGCGAGAATTGCGTGGCCGAGGCCTTGCACGATCTGATGCTGTGTCCGTTGCTGCACACGCCGGAATTGTCGCGTCGGGCGGACCGCTTGCTGGTCAATATTGTCGGCGGCCCGGAGCTTAGCTTGGCGCGCGTGAATGAGATAGTCACCGCCATTGCGGAGAAATTTGGCAGCCGCGAACAGACGGTGCTGGGCGCCGTCATTGATGAGCAACTGGCTGGCCGGTTGGAGATTTGCGTCGTCGGCGCCACGGGCACGCAGGCCAGGCAGTCGTCGGTGGCCTCCTTGCGCACCGCGCCCTCGGGTCTGCGCGCGGATGGACTCACTACACCCATTTCCCCGGCGATTTTTTCCAAACCCCCTGCAGCAGCTGTGCCGGCGGCACCCCCGGTGCACACATCGAAGTTGCGCGGCACCAAGGACGGCGGTGCGGCGCAAAACGAATTCCACTTTGTCGGCAAGGACGAGCAGCGTGGTTATTTTGACCAGACCGAACGCAATTTCTTCGAGGGCGAGGACTTGGACGTGCCGACGTATTTACGGCGCGGGATTAAGGTGGAATTGTGAGGTGGATCTGGTAGGGCATCTTTAGTCCCGTAGGGACGATAGAAAATAGCCCACCGTTTCAACGGTGGGTGTCCGAGAATAATTTTTGTTGAGTCCCGAAGGGACGAAAGACAAAAAGTGATGGTAAACACGACAGGATCATGCATTCGTCAATAAGCTGCCATTTGCACATTGTCTTTTCCACTAAGGAGCGTCGGCCATTGCTTACGCCAGCACTCCAACAGCGACTTTGGCCCTATTTGGGGGGAATTGCCCGCGAGAATAAGATGAAGGCACTCGCAATTGGTGGAGTTGAAGACCACGTCCATTTGCTGATTTCTTTACCTGCTACGCTTTCGATCGCAAAGACGGTGCAATTACTCAAAGGCAATTCTTCTAAATGGATTCACGAAACATTTCCTGAGCTTGCGAAGTTCGAATGGCAGGAGGGATACGGTGCCTTTAGTATTGGAGTATCGGGAATCGACGACACCACAGCTTATATCCACCAACAAGCTGAGCACCATCGCAAGACGACGTTTAGAGAAGAGTTAACTGCATTCCTTAAAAAACACCGGATGCCATGCGATGACAGGATTTTTGGAGATTAATTTCTTTCGTCCCTCCGGGACTCTATGATTATTGATTCCTGTTACCCACCGTTGAAACGGTGGGCTATTTTCTTTCGCCCTGACGGGCTAGCTACCAATGCAGAAATGCCTAAATTGAATGTTTGCTAGACCAGTGGAATGAGTCGCAACTCATTGACTGGTATTATGATACTACCGTGCTCGATTGGCATTTCATCAGCACCTATAACATATTCGATTGTCAAATCTCTGGATGGCGATGTTTGAGAATAAAATCCATTACTTATCGCCGCAACCTCGTGCGTTATTCCCGGATGGATTACAAAATTCATGTCACCGCCATACCTGGAATGACCCTCCTGTGTTGAGGAGGATAACTTCGTTAATCCTTCATTCTCGCTGCCGTCTACGCCATATTTGTCACGGGTGAACGGGTCAGCGGCTTTAAATGACATATATGGGGCCTTTGCGACGGCCCTTCCATCGTTTCGTAAGCCGAGATTAATAGTGCAGCGGTTCCCTTTCTGCATCACACGTGTTGTAAAAACCAATTTCGGCTTTTTTCTTCGACCAAACATATCAGCGATATCAAAGTGTTCCATGCACCGAAAACTTGATCCATTGCGTTTATAATACCGATTTTCACCAAGTTTGGCCATGTGCGGGCCCATATCGCTTTCAGGAACAAACGTAATAGCAAATCCTCTATCCTCTGTGGTTTTTATAATGCGGTGTTGAATTCCGTCGAGCCGGGGCAATAAGCTTTCTCCTGTTAGCTCGTTTAAACGCGCCTCAAAAATGGAAACCTTGGTTATCTCTTTAAGGGCATGGGCGCAGTCAATTTCCAGGGGATTATTTTTATCAGCGACAACGCCCCAAACGATCAAACCTCCGATGGAGTTGGCAAATCCAGATAAGGCAATTGAAAGATTTTGTTTATCATCCTTTGCGGTGAGGTCTGACTTTGAAATGGTTTTAAACTCAAGCTGCACATTTTCTTCTTGGGCGGCAGAGATGTATTCATGCAGTCGCTCCAGTGTAATATTATTAAATTCATCTAACAGGCTCATGTGTCATTGCTACAATTAGATACCAATACCGGGCAAGGTTATTAAGTAGGGCAGGGTTAAATTTCTGTCGCTCAGAAACGAATTTGCATTCCGTCTTTGCAGGCCATAGAAGATGACTTGATTATGCCCACCCCCATACCCCGCCGTATTATTGTTTGGAGTTCCCTCTGCGCGTTGCTGCTGCTGCAAGCCGCGTGCTCGCAGAGTTGGGAGACCGCCTTCCAACTGAACAAGCATTACTTGATAACCGATTATGGCGCGGTGGGCGATGGGGTGAAACTTAACACCCAAGCCATCCAGACCACGATCGACGCCGCGGCGTTTGCCGGGGGTGGAATTGTGGAGATTCCGGCGGGAAAGTTTTTGAGCGGCTCGATTTTTCTGAAAAAGAACGTCTCATTGTATCTGGATAAAGACGCCGTGCTGCTCGGCTCGCAAAACATTGCGGACTACCCGACGCAGCAGACGCGCATCGAGGGGCATTTTACGGCCTGGCCGGTGGCGCTGGTCAATGCCCGACAGATGGAGCACGTCCATATCAGCGGCGAAGGCCAGCTCAATGGCAATGGGGCGGTTTATTGGGCGGCGTTTGGCGCGGCCCGTGGCGCGGCCAATTTGGATGTGCCCCGCCCGCGGCTGATGTTGGTGGACCGCTGCCAGGACGTGCATATCGAAGGCATTTCGTTCCAGGATTCCGGCTTTTGGAATCTGCATCTTTACCATTGCAGCAATGTGCTTGTTGAAGGCGTGCACATCAATGCGGCCCGCGGTCCGAGCACGGATGGCATGGACGTGGACAGTTGTCAAAATGTGACCATTCGCAAATGCCAGATTTCGGACGGCGATGATGACATCGCGCTCAAAGGCAGCAAAGGCCCGTTCGCCGACAAGGACACCGACAGCCCGCCGGACGAGAATATCCTCATCGAAGACTGCACTTTTGGCAACGGCAACGGTGTGATAACCTGCGGCAGCGAGGCGACAATTGTCCGCAACGTGTTGGTACATAATTGCACGATTGTCGGTCGCGCCAATCTCCTGACGCTCAAACTGCGCCCAGACACCCCCCAGCATTATTCCAACATCACGATTGACGGCATCACCGCCACCGGCGCGGGGCGGTTCCTCAATGTCGCCCCATGGACGCAGTATTTTGATTTGCAGGGCCAGCCCTCGCCCGCGCGCTCGATTGACCATCTCGTCATCCGTAATGTCACCGGCTCGTTCAGTCTGATGGGCTCGCTGCGTGGTACAATCGGCGATTCCATCAGCGACATTACCTTTGAGAACATCAACCTTAACGTGGCCAACACGGCGCTGACGCTCGGGCCGACGACGAATGTGACGCTGAAGAATTTTGCCGTGAACGGCGAGTGGTACCAATTGCCGGAACCGCAGGCCGCCGCAGCGTTGCCGAGGGCCAGAGTGCCGGGACAGAGCCCGCCAGCAGCTGCGCCTTCAGCGGCACCTGCGACCAGGGCCACCACGTCTGCCCCCAACTAGTTCACAAACAAATCCAGCGAGTGGTAAACGACTTCGGCTCCGCGGTTGAAGCCGTGTTTTAGCTCGACGGCGCTGGCCTTGGTGGCGGCGAGGTTTGCGCCGAAATCAATGTGCGCCTGCTCGTGAAGGTGTTCGTCGAAATAGACCATGTCCGTTGCGGCAAACCCATAATGGACGAGGAGTCCGGCCTTTTTGGTATGGGCCACTGCGGGCTGCTGGATTTCGAAAGCGTGAACCGCGCCGAGCAGCTCCGAGGCATTAAACGAGGCAAAGGTGTCGAGCACCTCGGTCATGCGCGGGTAATCCGCCGGTTGGGGCAGTTGGGCAGACCAATCCTCCCAGAGTGCGATGTGGTGCGTTTCTTCCGCAACGATGGCGGAGGTGTCCACGCTGAAGTCTTGGCCGATGCGCGCCCAGTAGGCGGGCATGGCGGCAATGAACTCGGCATAGGAACGCGCATAGCGCGCAAGTTGGTCACGGGTGACGGTGCCGTGTGTCCAAGCTTGGTAGAACGGGTGGTTGAGCAGTTGGAGGGGCAGGATCATGGTGGAAGGAGTGGGAGGTTGGAGAGATTTTAGGCAGAGGCAGGTTTGGGCAAGCCCTCCGTGCGGGTCGCATAAGACTGGCGCAAAGTGCGGGCACATTGCACGAGATTTACAAGCGCAGGCTTCACTTCGGCCCAGCCTCGGGTTTTTAACCCGCAGTCGGGATTAACCCACAGGTTGGCCAGGGGCAGCACTTGCGCAGCCTTATTCATCAAGTTTTCCATTTCGCCGACACTGGGTATGCGGGGAGAATGAATGTCGTACACCCCGGGCCCAATTTCGTTCGGATAGCGGAAATCCACAAACGCCTGCAGAAGTTCCATGTTGGACCGCGACGTTTCGATGGTAATGACGTCGGCATCCAGCCGGGCAATGGCTTCGATGATGTCATTGAACTCCGCATAGCACATGTGGGTGTGAATCTGGGTGTCATCCCGCACCCCGGCGGCGGTCAGGCGGAAGGCGTCCACCGCCCAATCGAGGTAGTGCGGCCAGTCCCGGCGGCGCAGGGGCAGCCCCTCGCGCAGGGCAGGTTCATCAATTTGAATCGCGACAATGCCGACGGCTTCGAGATCGCGGACTTCATCGCGCAGCGCCAGCGCAATTTGCCAGGCGGTGTCGCGGCGCGATTGGTCGTCGCGCACAAAGCTCCATTGCAGCATGGTGATAGGACCCGAGAGCATCCCTTTCATGGGTTGTCTGGTCAGTGACTGCGCAAAGCGGGACCAGCGCACGGTCATCGGGTGGCGGCGCGCGACATCGCCATAAATCACCGGCGGTTTGACGTAGCGGGAGCCGTAGCTTTGCACCCAGCCGTTTTCCGTGAAGGCATAGCCGTCAAGTTGTTCGCCAAAATACTCGACCATGTCATTGCGTTCGAATTCCCCGTGGACCAACAGGTCGAGACCCGTTTCTTCCTGAAAGCGCACACATGCCGTCGTTTCACGTTCGAGAAAGCTTTCATAATCGCCCGTGCTCAGTTCGCCTTTTTTCCATTTTGCGCGGGCGGCGCGCACTTCCGGGGTTTGGGGAAACGAGCCGATGGTGGTAGTGGGAAACAAGGGCAAATGCAACCGGGCCCGTTGTTTGGCCTGCCGAGCTGGGAAAACGGAAATGCGCTGGAAATCGGATGAGACGGCACGGGCCAAACGGTCTCGCACAGCAGGGCGATGGATGCGGGGGCTGGTTTTCCGCGACTTCGCGGCGCTTTGATTGGTGGGGAACAGGTCGGGGTTGGCGGTTCCAGCCACGAGGTCGCGCAGGGTGGTCACCTCCGCAAGTTTTTCTTCGGCAAAGGCCAGCCAGCTTTTGAATTCCGCATCAATTTTTGTTTCCTGACGCAGGGTGAGGGGCACATGCTGGAGCGAGCAGGAAGGGGCGAGCAAGACTCGTTCCGGCCCTAAAATCGCCACGGCCTTCTCAATCAACGGAAGGGTGGCGGCAAAATTGTTGCGCCAGATATTGCGCCCATCCACGACGCCGAGCGAAAGCGATTTGGCGCGTGGTAATTCGCGGACCAGGGTGTCGAGTTCCTCGGGAGCGCGGGTCAAATCAATATGCAAAGTATGAACCGGCAGATTGAGGAAGGTCGTCAGGTTATCGCCCAAGCCGCCAAAGTAATTGGCGACTAGCAGCTTTAGCCCGGGAGCGGACGTGGTCAGGGTGGCATAGGCCGAAGTCAGTGCCGCACGCTGCTCCACACTGAGGTCCAATGAGCAGATGGGCTCGTCCAATTGCACCCATTCAGCGCCCAGAGCAGCGAGTTTTTGCAGTACTTGAATATAAACCGGCAGCAATCGCTCCAGCAAATCCAGTCGCTGAAAATGACCACTGGCCGGATCAGAAACTTTTCCCAGCGTCAGGTAGGTGACTGGGCCGATTAGCACGGGCTTGGTTTTGATGCCCAGGGCAAGTGCCTCGGAAAATTCATCGAAAATCTTGGTCGAAGAAAGGCGAAAGCATGTGTCAGCTTGAAACTCCGGAACGATGTAGTGGTAATTTGTATCGAACCACTTGGTCATTTCGCTCGCGGAGGCTGCAGCTCCACCATGCTCTGCGCCACAGGGGCAGGCCGGGGAGTGAACGGCACCGGCCTGGCGCACGCCGCGCGCGATGGCGAACCGGGTGTCCAGGTCAACCTGGTCGCCCGCCCACCCAAATCGCCTGGGCACATTACCCACGAGACAGGTGAGGTCGAGCATCTGGTCGTAAAAGCTAAAATCATTCGAAGGAATCAAATCCAGGCCGGCGCGCTGTTGGGCCAGCCAGTTTTGCCGGCGCAGTGTCTGGCCCACCCGTTCGAGTTCCGCCAGAGAAAGCCGGCCATGCCAATAGGCTTCGGTGGCTTTTTTCAATTCGCGTTTTTCGCCTATGCGTGGGTAGCCGAGGGTATGGGTAAAGAGGGAAGGCTTCATTAGTGATCCTTTCAATTTTTGCGTTATAAAATGACAGATTGCAGAAGATTTTTTCGCTGTCAAGAATATACATCAACGCATCCGGATGCGTTGATATGTTATTTGACAAGCCGCTTCGTCTGGGCTAAATATTGTCGGAAGCTGGTTCTGCGCTTGGCTGGGGTGAATTTTTATTGCCCTTTACCGGGGGTGGAATCAGCATTACTTCGTTCTTTTAACCGGCGCTGGGTGACAACTGCGCCACACTGCCTGCCCACCAAACGGAAGTCCGTGCAATTCGGACGCGGTCGCGCCGCTGTAATCGGTCGTGCCGCCCACAAAAAGCCACTATTTCGCTAAAAACGGAACGGGAAGGCGTGGGCGGTCTTACCGGGAGCCAGAAGACGAGGTGGACGGGATAAAACCTGGGATGCTTTCGCGGTTGAACATCCGGGCCAGAGGATGGATTCGGCAGAAGGGGCGTTTTTGATTAATTGGTACGCGCCCTTCGCGCGGTTTCGTGCTTGGGCTTGGATGGTGGACTGGGGAGGCGTCTTCGCGCTCGCCCGCGCGCCACGGGCCGCCCATCCATGATTAGCCTAAAAAAACTCACCCACACTATTAGTCTCACCCGCTTGGCCGTTTCAACCGGCCGGGCTTTTATCGCCAGCTTCGTCCTGGTTGTGCTCTGCGCCAGTCCGGCGCGCGCTTGGATTACCTTTGATTTGCCCGACTTGGTTTCGACGCCGCCGCACTTCGGGGCGGTGTCCGTGTCACACTTGTCCGATGGTCGCTATGTTTATGGCAACAATAACTTGCTGTATTTGCAGGATAGCTTTGGTGCGTCGGGCAACACCGCCTTTGCCACGGCGCCGAATGTGGACCCGAGTTTCATTACGGTGCTGAATGACACCACCGCGGTGGTCGGTTCCGGTCAGGGCGCGGTCTTGCCCGTTTATCAATTCAATCCGTCGAATCCCGCCAGCCCGGGCTACACGAGCATCGCGTCACTCCAAAATTATGCCGGTGCGCCGGCGGGGACGTCGGGGGTGTATGTCTCTGGTGCCAATGACGGGGGTGGCAGCAATTCGGTGAGCTATGTGACGCTCGGCGGCACGCAGCAGTTGGTCGTGGACCCGGCGGGCGGATTTAGCGCAGGCGTGGCGGTGGATGGCGGAGGCAACTTGTTCGTCGGCGACAACGACAACAACAGTGTCTACGAATTCACGTTCGCGCAGGTGCAGAACGCCATCGCCCATTCATCGCAACTGGTTTTTGGCGATGGCATGCTCATCCACACCTTTGCCGATGACGTGGTTGGCAGTCTGGCCGTGGATGCGAAAGGGCGTATTTGGGCGGCGGGTTTTGGGGCTGATGGATTGTTTTTTTGGAATCCCAACAACAACTCGGGCGGGGTGTTGAATCCGGAAGCAGCCGGTGGCGCTTACACGCTCAGCACGTTTTCGACCAGTGGCAATGACTATGTGAACTTTGTCTGGCAGGCCGGATTTATTACCGGCAACCAGGTGGTTTATGGCTATGACAATGTGCAGAATGTGCCCGAGCCGTCGTCGTCGTCGTTGATTGCGTCATTGGCCGTGGTGGGGGTCGTAACAATTGGACTGCGCCGCCGTCGTTTGGCGCGGACGTAATTTTGGTGCGAATATGCACGCGAGGAAATCCACGAGATTGAGTTTTTGCCAGTGGCTGCGATGGCTGCTGGTGGGGTGGGGTGTGCTTAGTGGGTTGACCCTGCTGGCAGCCTGGCCACCGACGCAACCGGTGGGGCCGTATTCCTTGAGTTATGACCCGGAGAATGGCAGCAAACCGATAGACAAACCGATAGCGGGCTATGTCGGCCCCGAAGGGGACGGCGTGGCGCCGTATAATCTGGGCAATGGAACTATTCTGAATACGGACCAATTTGTTAATCCGGCGTTTCTGGGCTGGGCGACCAGCGTGGTGAATTACGCGCCGGCCCGCCCGGATTTGATTCAAAGCGAATGGATGGATCCGACCGTGACGCTTGGGCCGCCGTCGGCGGATGTATTTGGTGTCGTTTCTTTGGGTGATTTATCCACTACTGATCTGGCCGCCGGAACCGCCCCGGGTTCCATCACTCTAAAATTTGCGACCGATATTTCCGACGGCACCGGCCCGGACTTTGCGGTGTTTGGCAATGCATTTGACCTAAACGGCGTGAATTCGGTCTTTGCGAAGCTCGCCTATGTGGAGGTGTCAAGCGACGGCGTGAATTTTGTCCGCTTTCCCAGCGTGGACACCAACGCCAAGCCCACCGGTACGTCCTGGCCGTATATGACTTCCGACCCCACCAAAATTTACAATCTGTTTGGAAAAACCAGCAACAGTTATGGCTTGTCATGGGGAGTACCATTTGATCTGGCCCAATTGGCGACCAGTCCCCAAGTCGTGGCCGGCACCCTGGATTTGCAACATGTGCGTTATGTGAGATTGGTGGCGGTGGTGGGCAATGGTTCCAACAAAGATGCCTACAACCATACCATCTTTGACCCATGGCTGACCAGCGGCTCGCCTGGTCCGGAAGTGCAGGCCATCGGGGTGCTGCATGCCCCGGCGAGCTTTATCGTCTGGGCTAACGGCATTACGAATGTCAACCTGCGCACGCCCAGCAGCAACCCAGCCAATGATGGCGTACCCAATCTGATGGCCTATGCCTTGGGTGCCACCGCGGGTAAGGCAACCCCGCCATCCCTACGGCCTCTGTTGAGTCGCGATAGCAATGGCCGCCCCAGCCTGACCTTTCCCGCGCCGACTGCCACCGATGTGACTCTGGATGTCGAAACCGCGACCTCCTTGAACGCGAATGCAGTTTGGACACCCATTGCTCAGAGCGTCGCCGGGGCCGCCTGGGCGGCGTTGAATGACTCGAAGGGCCATGCCCAAGCCGTAGTCACCCTTAATGTGGCTGGCCATACCGTAACGGTGGCCGTGCCGCTAGCGCCCACGCCGGGCACGGCTGTCTTCATCCGCCTGCGGGCGACCGAGCTTAGCGTTTTATGAGTGTTCCAACCACATTCCGCATCAAGCCGCGCCAACCGCGGAACCTGGCCCTTGCTAAAGTCTGCGGTGGCCGCGCGGGTTTTTCAGTGTTGGAAATGATGGTGGCTTTAATGGTATTTTTGATTGTCGCTACACTGATGATGGCTGCCGCCCGCGAGGTGTATAAGATGTCGTTATCATCCAAGTCGGAGGCGAACTTGCACGAACTGGCCGAGGCTAATCTCTTATACGCGGCCGATCACAACGGGTTCTATTGTCCCGCCCAGGAGCCGCGTAATTTAGTGCGCTGGCATGGGGCCCGGCCCAGTGTTTCGGCAAAATTTGATCCGACCAAGGGATATCTCTACCCGTATTTGCAAGACAGCGGGCAGTCGTTGCATTGTCCGATTTTCGAGAGTTTTTATCCGCAAAGCACGGAAACGTTTGAAAATGGCGCCGGAGACTATGGATATAATGAAATGTATATCGGTGGTACACCCAAGGATCAGTTCAAGCCGGAACGGGTGGCCAATGTGACAAATCCGCCCCGCACGATAATGTTTACGGATACTTGTTTGCCGCGGGGTGATGGGATTCAGGAGTATCCGTTTAGTGAGCCATACTACGCGGTAAATCCGAATGAGTCAATGGGCGGCGCGATGTGCCCGAGTGTGCAATTCCGCCATCATGGCCTGGCCCATGTGGCCTGGTGCGATGGCTCGGTCACCGCCGAGGCCCCGATGCTGATCGGCAGCACCAATATTTATGGCGGGGACAATCAAAAATACCAAACCGGCTGGCTGGGCCCGGATTTAAATAATGGCTGGTGGAACTCCCGTCAGGATCCCAATCTCTAGACAAAAAAAAGGCAGGCAGCTTATGCTGCCTGCCTGGGAAAAAGTTTCCCCACAAGAATCCAAGAGCCAACTTGTGTCGAGTTGACTGGAAGGGTGGGGAAATTTGGCGCAGTGCGATAATCAGCCGGCCAGAGGGGTGGCGGACATCGCACCTGGCACTTACCCACCAAAGCGCTTCGAGCCTTCGGCGGCTTTGACACCGCGTTCGCCTGAGAGACTCTCGAGGACCGTCGCGATGAAATTGGAACGGTTGCGGTTTTCCGCATCCGCCATTTCGTCGATCTTGCCGACGAGCCCTTCGGGGAGGCTGATGGAGATCTGGGTCATGCCCGGAGCGCGTGCGCGTACTTTACGTTTTTTAGCCATTTTATGTTATTGTTGCAGGGTTCTGTGGTTTGTGTACTGAACGACATCGTCTTTTATTATGCAGACGATTTAGTGAACAGTAATGCTTTATGCATAATTCACAAGTGTTTTCTAACACTTGTATGAATTTTCATGCAATTTTTATGCAAAATTGCGCCACTGACAGTCACCTCGCAAAAAAGTTATGCTTATGACTATGATTATAACTATATATACAGCGGTTATCAACGGGTAGTTCCCTTTTGGAACACCACTTACCGATAACGGGTTAGCAGGGTGGCTGCGATGTCCGACGGCGTCGGGGAGATGGCAATGCCCGCATCCTGCAGGGCGGCGATCTTGGCCGCGGCTGATCCACTGGAGCCGGACACGATGGCGCCCGCGTGACCCATGCGGCGCCCGGGGGGCGCGGTTGCTCCGGCGATAAACGCCGCCACGGGTTTGCGCACGTGTGCTTTGATATATGCGGCGGCTTCTTCTTCCGCTGAGCCGCCAATTTCACCAATCAAAATGATTGCTTCCGTCTGCGGATCTTCGTTGAGCAGCTTCACTGCGTCCAGATGGCTGGTGCCATTGACCGGGTCGCCGCCAATGCCGATGCAGGTGCTTTGGCCCAGGCCGCGTGAGGTAATTTGCCAGACGGCCTCGTAAGTCAGCGTGCCGGAACGGGACACAATGCCGACTTTGCCGGGGCGGTGGATATAGCCGGGCATGATGCCGATTTTGCATTCACCGGGTGTGATAATGCCGGGGCAGTTGGGTCCGATGAGGCGTGTACTGCTGCGCAGTAAACGTTGCTTCACGGGCAGCATGTCGCGCACCGGGATGCCTTCGGTTATGCATACCACCAAGGGCAGTCCGGCATCAATCGCCTCCAACAGGGAATCGCCCGCAAAAGCAGGCGGAACAAAAACCATGGACGCATTCGCGCCAGTCGCCTCAACCGCTTCACGCACGGTGTTATATATAGGCACCTTGTCCAGAAACTTTTGCCCGCCGCGTCCGGGCGTTACGCCCGCGACAACATTCGTGCCGTATTCCAGGCATTGCTGTGCGTGAAAACTGCCGGCTTTGCCGGTAATGCCCTGCACCAGCAGGCGGGTGTTCTTATTAACGAGAACGCTCATCGGATTGGGTCAGGTAAGTTATTTAAGGGCGGCAACAATTTTCTGGGCGGCGTCGGACAGTGAGTCGGCGGCCGTGATGGCCAGGCCGCTTTCTGCGAGGATTTTACGCCCCAGTTCGACATTGGTGCCTTCCAGCCGGACAACCAGTGGTACCGTCAGCTTCACATTGCGCGCCGCGGCAATGACGCCCCGGGCAATAATGTCACACTTCATAATGCCGCCGAAAATATTGACCAGGATGCCTTTGACCGCCGGGTCACTGAGAATAATGCGGAAGGCTGCCGTGACCTGTTCCTCGTTGGCGCCGCCACCGACATCGAGGAAGTTCGCCGGTTTGCCGCCGAAATACTGAATAATGTCCATCGTCGCCATGGCCAGACCCGCGCCGTTGACGAGGCAGGCGATATTGCCGTCCAAGGCGATATAATTTAAATTGAACTTTGACGCTTCAATTTCCTTGGAGTCTTCCTCATTCAAGTCGCGCAGGGCCTGAATTTCCGGGTGACGGTAGAGTGCATTGTCATCAAAGGACACCTTCGCATCCAAGGCTTCGATTTTACCTTCGGGAGTGACGATGAGCGGGTTGATTTCCACCATCGCACAGTCTTTCTCCCAATAAAAGCGATACAAGCCCTCGAGTAGCTTGGTGAATTGCTTGACCTGCTCGTCCGCAAGGCCGAGGCGGTAGCCCAGTTCGCGACCGATAAACGGCGACATGCCCACGCCGGGATCCACATTGCGCCGCACAATCTTTTCCGGCGTGTGGTCGGCAACGTGCTCGATGTCCATGCCGCCTTCGGTGGAGGCGATGATGACCGGCTGGGACGTGGCCCGGTCGAGCAGGATGGCCAGGTAATATTCCTTGGCGATGCCCGTGGCGGCCGTGAAAAAGATAGTCTGCACCTTGCGGCCCGCCGGGCCGGTCTGGTGGGTGACGAGGGTGTTGCCGAGCATCTTGCCGGCATAGTCCTTGGCTTGGGCGGCATCACTGGCGATTTTCACGCCCCCGGCAAAGCCGTCCGTAAACTTGCCCTTGCCGCGTCCGCCGGCGTGGATCTGGCTTTTGACGACAATCTTGCCGGCGGGCAGTTGCGCCAGTGCAGCGTCGAATTCTGCCGGGGTCTTGGCCACGGCACCGGCGGCGACGGGTACGCCATAATCGCGAAAAAGTTGCTTGGCCTGGTATTCGTGGATGTTCACAGGAGAATGGGGGCGACGAGAGTCAAAAGGAAAGGGATAAAGCCAACGCGGGCGCTTTGACAATTCTTAAATGCAGGCCGAGTAAATAAGCTTGGCATTAGCAACGCTAAGGGGTGCTAGTGGCCAAATACTTTTCGTTGTTCCACGGTGATTTCCACGACGCCTTTTTTAGCCAATTCGATCATGGCCGCCAGTTCATCGCCGGTAAAAGTCGCCTCTTCGCCGGAGCTTTGGACTTCCACAAACCGGCCTTTGCCCGTGAGAACGATATTGGCGTCCACGTCGGCGTCCTTGTCTTCAATATAGTTAAGGTCGAGAATCGCCCGGCCTTCCCACATGCCTACGCTGACGGCGGCGACGCTATCCGTGAAAAAGTCGGCCTTTATTTTACCCTCGGCAATGAGCCGCTTGGCCGCCATCTGCGCGGCGACATAGGCGCCGGTAATCGCCGCAGTGCGGGTGCCACCATCGGCCTGGAGTACATCGCAATCCACCCAGAGGGTCTTGCCGGGCAGCTTTTGCAAATCCACCACCGCCCGCAGGGCGCGGCCAATCAGGCGCTGGATTTCTATCGTGCGGCCTTCCTGCTTGCCCCGGTTCACTTCACGCGCTTTGCGATCAAGCGTGGAGTAGGGCAGCAGGGAATATTCCGCCGACAGCCAGCCACCGGGCACTTTTTGGCGCATCATCCAGTCGGGCACCTTGTCTTCAATCATGGCGGCGCAAATCACCGCCGTGTTCCCAAACCGCGCCAGGACGGAGCCATGGGCGTGTGGGGCAATGCCCGGCGTAAAGGAAAGTGGGCGCATTTGGTCGGTCGCGCGGCCATCGGGGCGGGCAAAGTTGTTGCTCATTCCGTGCACTAAACAGTTTCTTCGCACCCCGCGCAATCCTTTGCGCCAAAATTATCCATGTTCAACCAGGCAGGCCTCAACCTCGGCGAGCAGCGTCGCTGAATCAATGGGACGGTACAAATATCGCGCGGCTCCCGCTGCCAGGCCTTTTTTCCGCGAAGCCTCGTCGCAATCGGTCGAGGTGATTAAGACTATTGGAATATTCCGCAGTTTCGGTTCAGCCTTGAGCTGCCGGCACAGGTCGTAGCCACTGCCATCGCTCATGCTGACATCGGACATGACGATATCTGGCGGAGATTGGCGCGCCGCCACCAGCGCCTGGCTCAGGCCCGCGGCGGTCGTAACTTTGTACCCCGACGCCCCAAACAGGCTTTCCAATAATTCGAGGTTCGACTGGAGATCGTCCACCGCCAGCATTTTCAAATTTTTCCTGGTCGGCTTGACGAATGCTTTGGCTGTTTGAGTTGCCACCGTCGGCTCGACCGTTCGTTTGATCCCGAGAAAAGCCTCCACCTCGGGCACGAACGTTCGGGTATCAATGGGTTTGGAAATGTAACCATCAAACCCTGCGGCCAGACCCTTTTCTTTGTCTCCCACCATGGCGAGCGCCGACACCGCCACCACAAATATTTTGCGCAAGGCGGGGTCGGCCTTCACAATTTTGACCAGTTCGTAGCCGTTCAATTTGGGCATTTGGATGTCACACAGCACCAGTTCGGGTCGTTCGCAATGAATGATGGCCAGGCCCGCCTCGCCGTCCTCGGCGGTCAGCGGCGCATAGCCATACGCCTCGAGCAGGCAGACCATCAATTCGAGGTTGGCCGGGTTATCTTCGATGACCAGGATGCGGGGCGGCATGGTGGCAGTTATTGAGTGAGCGGAAGCGACAAGGTAAAGCGGCTGCCGCGACCGGGTTCGCTGGCAAGGGTGATTTTCCCCCCGAGCATTTCGGCAAATTTCTGGCTCAGGTGCAGACCCAAGCCAGTGCCTTCGATTTGGGTCTGGGTGTCACCGACGCGTTGGAAGGCGTCAAAAAGCTTCTTCTGGTTTTCCGGCGAAATGCCCAGGCCGGTGTCCACCACGGAAAAATTCACCAGGGCGGTGCCGTTTTCACCGTGACGGCTAACCTCCAGACGCACCGACCCCTTGGGGGTGAACTTGATGGCATTGTTGAGCAGGTTGATGAGGATCTGGTGCAGGGCCCGGCGGTCGGTGTTGAATTCAATTTCCTCGGCGGGCGCCTCGACGGTCAGTTTCAAACCCTTCTTTTCCGCAACATGGTGTAGTGAGGTGATGGCATCGGACGCCGCGTTATGGGCCAGAACCGGCTCCAGGTTCGGTTTAATCTTACCCGACTCAATGCGCGCCAGGTCGAGCAGGTCGTTAATGAGCGAGAGCAGGTGCCGGCCACTGTCCTCGACTATTTTCAGCTGTTTTTCCTGTTTGTCGTTGAGTGGGCCGGGCAGGCGCATCAGCAGCGTGCCGGTGAAGCCCAGAATGGCATTGAGGGGCGTGCGGAGCTCGTGGCTGACACTGGCGAAAAATTGCGATTTGAGCCGGTCAATCTCCTTGGTCTTTTCATAGAGCCGGGCCAGTTCCTCGTTGGATTCCTGAATTTTCGCGTTGGCCTCGCGCAGTTGGCGGTTGCTCTCCTGGATTTCCTGCGCGCGCAGGAAAATCTCGCCCGCCAGGTGCTCGCTTTTAACCCGCAATTCCGCCGTCAATTTTTCCTGTTCAACGCCGCGTTGCTTGAGGCGGATAAACTCCGTCACGTCCTCCACCCGGTGGATGATGTAGCGCACCTGGCCCTCGTCGCCGAGGACAGGTGCATTGAGTGGGCTCCAAAACCGTTCTTCAAAGCCGCCGCCCTCGGATTCGGGTCGGCGGATGTCGTATTTCTGCACCGCCATGGCGTCGGGCACGCGTTTATCCAGCACCCGGTTCAGCGAGGCGCGCAAATTGCGCACCCCGTCGGCATTGGGGTCGTTTGGGTTGTCGGGAAAGACGTCAAAAATACCGCGGCCGATGATTTCGTCGCGCACCGTCTTGGTGGCGCGGGCATAGGCGTTGCTGACGGCCGCAATGGTCAAGTCCGGCCTCAACACCAAATATAGACCCGGCGCGTCCTTAAACAACGCGCGAAAGTCCTCTGCCGGCACAGAGTGGCTCATTAGACGATTTAATCACACCTTCGTTAGCTGCGCAATCCCTTGCTTCCGGGGGTTTTCCCTAGAACTTGCCGTGAAATTCCCCGGTTGAAATAGACGGCCAAAATCGCAGTTGCACGTACGGGTGGCAGGCGATAGGAGTTCATCACCCCATTCATGGAGCCGAGGAAATTTAATTGGAGTGTAATTGTTATCGCCGTGTTGGGCGGGGTATTGTGGTTGTATTTAAGCAGGTTACTTATACCCAAGCCGGAAGGATATAAGATAGCCAGTATTCAAGTCATCTCCAATGGCCCTGTCGTGGTGCACCGGCCTGCGGCCACTTCTCCCGCTCAAGTGGAAAAGCCTGTACTGCCTGCGGCGGTGGCCAAAGCTGAAACCGCATCTGCGACTCCCCCGCCCGCCGACGCTTCCACCGACCCGCAAACAGATTTAAAGACGGCCCTGCCAGACATGGCGCGCCTGCTGCGGCATGGTGGGCGTTCCGCGTTGCGATTGGCGTATTACCCACCGGATTTCTTGGCTGCACAAGGTCCGGCGATGGTTGACGGGTTGAAAGCCCGGGCCGCCCAAGCCGCAGCGCAGCCGCCGAGCTCCATCGATGAAATGTCGGCCAAAGTTTACGAAGCCGTGGTTGACCAGACTCCGACCTTTAACGCCGTTGGCGACGTCGCTACTTTCACCGTTCCGCCACTGACGGATTTAAGCCCGGATGTGCCGCCGGAACTCATTCCTACGACGGTGATGATGGTCAAAATCAATGGACGCTGGTATATGACCAACGCTGCCACCGAAGCGGGTCGCGCGTCCGCCGCGGTCGCCCGATAGATATTGGGACATCTCAAGGCTCTGCGATTTTCCCGGTCGGATGACAGTGGCTTGAGGAGGCACGACTAATGTTGATCAGGATCCCGGTGTATGCCATCCCCGTACGGCGCCGGACCATGGTCGTCATGAAAATCATGGTCGTGATCATGGTGGCCATCTTCGGGCACCACCAGGCACCCGGCCAAGGCCAGCGCGCCGATTAACAGGGTGACGAGGAGCCAGCAATGCGCCAGCAGCAGAAATCTTTTGGGCATCTTGGGCGAAATATATCCCAGCCCGCTAAAAAAACTATGGAGGGAAAACCCGCCTGGGTTGAAGATATTGTCCCGGGATAAACTAAAGCATGACCGTTTTTGGGCTGAAACGTAAACCCGGGGTCTTTCCGGCTGCCACCGGATCAACCCCGAGCCTGGTGGTTTCCACCCTTGCGGGGGGAAGCCATCAAATTTGGTTTATAAACAACGAGCAGGTTGTGATTATCGGCGATCGCCGTCCCCATGGGGTGCCGGCCCGCGATCATCATGGTGGTCATCATCATGTCCACGGCCGCCTTCATCGGCGATAATACAACCGGACAAGGCAAAAAGCCCCAACAGCAAGGTGACGATGAGCCAGCAATGCGCGATAAAGTAAAATTTTTTGGTCATCTTGAGGACAGCATACTCCATCCCCGCGCGAATGACTATGGGGCCTTACCCGACCAGGTGGTGGCCGGTGGCGAAATTATCGGCGGGGCAATTTCAAACAATTTTGCAGGGGAGAATGGCGTCCTCATCGAAGGAGTACACGCCGCACATACGATGAAAGCCATCGGCAATGACAACCTTGCCGTTGGGTTCGTCCCGCACCAGCAGGATGGGGGATAGCGCAATGCCTTGGTTGATTTTCGCGCGAACTTTTTTCACATGGTAATTGTCAGGGCCGAGCAGCGGCAGCCGGGATGCGCGGAATACATCTTTGGCGTGAAACGGCGTCATCGGAGCACGTTGCAGTTTCCGCACCAACTTCCGGGTGTGCGCGGGTGAGTAAATCAGGCTCAGATAAGACGCGGCGGCGGGATAATCGTGGTCCTGCGGTTTTTTGGCCCAAACTATTTTGGATTTCCCTTTCATGACGGCAAAAATTTAAGGGACATAAATTTCACTGCCTTTATCCACAAACTCCTTTGCCTTTTCGGTCAGGCCTTTTTGCAAGGCATCTTCTGCGGCGAGGTTTTGCTCCGCGGCGTATTTGCGCACGTCCTCCGTAATTTTCATCGAGCAAAAATGCGGGCCGCACATGGAGCAAAAATGCGCGCTCTTGGCGGATTCCTGCGGGAGCGTGGCGTCGTGGAAGGAGCGGGCCTTCTCCGGGTCGAGGGAGAGATTGAACTGGTCCTGCCAGCGGAATTCAAAGCGGGCCTTGGACAAGGCGTTGTCGCGGTACTGCGCGGCCGGGTGGCCCTTGGCGAGGTCCGCCGCGTGCGCCGCAATTTTGTAGGCAATAACCCCTTCGCGCACGTCATTCTTGTCCGGCAGGCCGAGGTGTTCCTTCGGCGTGACGTAGCAGAGCATCGCCGTACCGTGCCAGCCGATGATGGCCGCGCCGATGGCACTGGTGATATGGTCGTAGCCCGGAGCGATGTCGGTCGTCAATGGCCCGAGCGTGTAGAACGGCGCTTCGTGGCACCACTCGAGCTGTTTGGTCATGTTTTCGGCAATCATGTGCATCGGCACGTGGCCGGGGCCTTCGCACATCACTTGCACGCCGCGCGCCCAGGCGCGTTGCGTCAATTCCCCCTGGGTTTTCAATTCGGCAAATTGCGCTTCGTCATTCGCGTCGGCAATTGAGCCGGGGCGCAGGCCGTCGCCAATCGAGAAGGAAATGTCGTACGCGGCCATCAGGTCGCAGATGTCGTCCCAATGCGTGTAGAGGAAATTCTCTTTATGATGCGCAAGACACCACTTCGCGAGGATGGAACCGCCGCGGGAGACGATGCCCGTTACGCGCCGTGCCGTCATCGGGATAAAGGCTAGCCGCACGCCGGCGTGAATCGTAAAGTAGTCCACGCCCTGCTCGGCTTGTTCAGTGAGCGTGTCGCGGAAAATTTCCCAGGTTAGTTCCTCGGCGCGGCCGCCGACTTTTTCGAGCGCCTGGTAAATTGGCACCGTGCCGACCGGCACCGGGCAGTTGCGCAGAATCCATTCGCGCGTCTGATGGATGTTCTTGCCGGTGGAAAGATCCATCAGCGTGTCGCCGCCCCATTTCACGGACCAGCGCATCTTTTCCACTTCCTCGTCAATGGACGACGCCACCGCGCTATTGCCGATGTTCGTGTTGATTTTAACCAGAAAATTGCGGCCGATAATCATCGGCTCCAGCTCGGGGTGGTTGATGTTCGCCGGGATGATGGCGCGGCCGCGGGCGACTTCATCGCGCACAAACTCAGGCGTTATCTCACGGGGAATCGCGGCGCCGAGCGGCTGGCCCGCGTGTTGATGCCAGAGGGAATCGCGGGGGGCATTGACATTCGGGGCAACGATTTGCGTGGCGGACTGCAGGCGCGTGTTTTCGCGGATGGCGATGTACTCCATCTCCGGCGTGATGATGCCCGCGCGGGCGTAATGTATCTGTGAAACAATTTTGCCGGGCTTCGCGCGCAGTACTGGTCGGTCGGCGCGGTTGAAGACGGCGAGTTGGTTTTGGTTGGTGCGTTTGCGCGCAGTCGCGGCATGGGCGTCTGACAGGTAGCCATCATCCAGCGCTCGATAGGGGCGTCCGGAGATTTGCTCCACATCACCGCGCTCACGAATCCATTCGGTGCGGATGGACGGCAGGCCGCGTTCGACATCGCCGTGAAAATTCGCATCGCCCCACGGGCCGGAAGTGTCGTACACGCGCACCGGGGCGTTGTTTTCCACCGTACCGTCAGGGCGCTTGGTCGGTGTCAGCGGGATTTCGCGCATCGGCACACGCAGGTCGGGCCGGGAGCCTTCGATATAAACGCGGCGCGAGGGCGGGAAAAGGGTGTGCTCGGCGGGCGCAGTTTCGGGTGGCGAGTTTCGAGTTTCGGATTGGGAAACGGAAACTTTGGTTGGGACGATATTGACCATGGCGAAGGTAGGTTTTTGTCGCAGCCAACCACACCTCGGGGACATTCGCCACCGCCGCGATGGATGATGCGCGGCGATCTCGTATTCCCTCCGGCGGTGCTAACCGCGTCAGGTTCGAAGGGTTTGACGGCGGCGGCCATCCTCTCAGCCCGCGAATCCCCGGGCTCCCCCAACTTTTGTATGAAGATAAAGTAACCCAGTTGGGTGGAAGTGCAAATGAAAACATTCTCGCTGGCCGGGCGATTCCCTTTGGGTCGAGTGATGTATCCACCCCATTGCCGGGCGGGCGGACAACGATTATCTTGCAGCATTATGAAAACCACCGATGAAGCTTCAACGGATCCTGCAGTTCACAGCGAACACCTGCAAAACGAGCTGATGGAAATGATCCACCACTTCCGCGACGACATCGAGCGCGTCTCGGAGCCGCGCTTTCAAGCACTATTGGAAACGAGTGCGGAGGTGCTGGTCGGCCTAAGGACGGCTTTGAAGCATTACGATCAGCACGAGGAAAAGGCCTGGAAATATTAGGCGACTACTCCTTCAGCTTCCGCTCCAAATCCGTCTTGCGCGTCGCGGCTTCGGCGCGGCGGACGGCCATCGAATACGCGGTGGGGTCGCCGACGAGGAAGACTTTTTTCCGCCCGCGGGTCAGCGCCGTGTAGAGCAGATTGCGCTGGAGCATGATGAAGTGCGCGCGCAGGAGCGGAATGACCACGATGGGAAATTCACTGCCTTGCGATTTGTGGATGCTGATGGCGTAGGCGGGCGCGAGGTCGCCGATGGCCGCGCGGTCGAAGTCAATCAGCTCGCCATCAAAGCGCGCCGCGAGCGTGCCACCATGCGGGTTGACCACCTCGACGCGCCCGAGATCGCCGTTGAAGAGGCCAAGATCGTAATTGTTGCGCAGTTGGATGACCTTGTCGCCGACTTGGAAGCGCGTCGCGCCCAGCGCCACGCCGCGAGCGTGGGGGTTCAATGCGTTTTGCAGCGCGAGGTTTAAATTGGAAATGCCGGCAATGCCCTTGTGCATTGGCGCGAGTACCTGCACGTCCATCACCGGGTCGAGCTTGTACCAGCGCGGAATCCATTCGCGGCAAAGGCTCGCAACCATCTGCACGCAGTCCTCCGGCTCAACGGCGCGCAGGAAATGCACGTCGTCCGCCGGGTCGAGTTTTGCGGGGTCGGCGATAAGCGGTGGGGGCTCGGCGCGACCATGCAAGATGGCGTGCGCGGTGGTGACGATGCCGCTGCGCTCGCCCTGGCGGAAAATCTTCTCGAGCTTCGTCACGGCCACCTGCTTGCTGTGAATCAAATCCTTCAGCACATGGCCCGCGCCGACCGAGGGCAATTGGTCCGCATCGCCGACGAGCAGCACGTGGGCCTTGGGCGGCACGGCGCGCAGCATCGCGGCGGCAAGGCGCACATCGAGCATCGAAGATTCGTCAATGACCAGAAAATCGCACTCGAGCGGGTTGCCGGCGTTCGCCGTAAAGCCGCCGTTATTCATATCGAACTTCAGCAGACGGTGGATGGTGCTCGCGTGGGCCTTGGCCGCTTCGCCGAGGCGCTGGGCCGCACGTCCCGTGGGTGCGGCGAGGAGCAGGCGGGCTTTTTTCGCGCGGAGAATATCCGCCAGCGCGCGAAGAATGGTCGTCTTGCCCGTGCCGGGACCGCCAGTGAGGATGGAGAACTTTTCCTTCAACGCAGACATGAGTCCCGCCGCCTGTTCCGGCGCAAAGGCAAAACCCGCGCGGTCTTGGGCCCATGACACAGCCTTTTCGGCTGCAATGGCCGGCAAGGCGGATGGGGCGCCCATCAAGCGGTGGACATTTTCAGCAATGGCGCGCTCGGCCTTTTCGTAAGTGGGCAGTTGCAGTAAACCGCCGGGGAGCTTCACCATCGCGCCATTGGCGACCAATTCCGTAATCCGCGGCGGCAGCAATGGCGGTGGGGTTTCAAGCAATTTGGCCGCCTGCTCGACCAATTCCTCGACGGGCCAGCAGGTGTGGCCGTCAAAGGCCAGTTCTTCGAGGGCAAACAGCAGGCCGGCGTCAATGCGCGCGGCGCTGTCATTGCCGAGGCCGAGATTGCGGGCAATTTTGTCTGCGGTTAAAAAGCCGATTCCTGGCACTTCGCGCGCGACGCGGTAGGGGTCTTTTTCCAGGAGCTGGCGCGCAGCGGGGCCGTACTGCTTGACGAGGCGCACGCACAGCCCCGTAGTTACGCCATAGGTTTGCAGGAACATCATCACGTCGCGCTCGGTCTGCTGGGCGTCCCACGCGGCCTTGATGGACTTCGCGCGCTGGCGGCCAATGCCCGGGACTTCGCGCAGGCGCCCGGATTGTTCGGAGATGACCTTGAGCGTGTCTGCGCCGAATTTTTCGACGATGCGGTCGGCGTAGGCTTTGCCGATGCCCTCGACGAGGCCGCTGCCGAGGTATTTGCGGATGCCGTGGACGGTGGCGGGCAGGGTGGAGCGGAAGGTGGCGATTTTAAACTGCGGGCCGAACTGTGGGTGGCGCGTCCATT
>Ga0206925_1039_pt1 | contig 29904 bp, 22 predicted proteins | sample Alteio_BWOrgHeat_62_FD_152944 | JGI IMG/M metagenome (GOLD analysis project Ga0206925, IMG submission 152944) | Enriched cells from forest soil in Barre Woods Harvard Forest LTER site, Petersham, Massachusetts, United States -... | ecosystem: Environmental > Terrestrial > Soil > Temperate forest >...
GAGGACGCAGCATCCGTCGCCGGTATTTTTTGGCAATGCGGATAGCGGCATCGATCCTTCGATGAAGCCGGCGTTCTACTGGAATCTGCTGGGCTGGACGATGTGGGGCGTGTTTCTGCTGTGTCTGCGGTATGGGCTGGAGCGGCGGCGGCAGCACATCCAACAGGCAACGGCGATGCGCGCGATTGACGCGGGACTGGAAGGAAACGCATGATGATTCCCCTGGCGATGATTCTGCAGGACGGCATGATGCAGGCGGCGGCTGGACCGCTTTCTCCGGATACTCCGCTGGAGCACAGGCATTTAATCCTGGCGTATGCCGCGGTGTTTGCGATTCAGCTGGGCTATGCCGGATGGATCGTGCTACAGCGTATCCGGCTCGGCCGTCGCGGCAAATGATGCGACTGGTAAACTTGGCCTGCATGTTCCGCAACCCAATTCTACGCAGACAGACGATGATGCTTGTTGCAGGGGCGGCGCTGTGTCTGCTGGCGACTGGCTGCCGGCGCACAGACTTTCCGCAGTATGCGAAGAACTATCGCGAGTATGCGTATGTGAGCAACGGCGCGGCGAATACGGTCACGGTGCTGGACCTGGTGAACCGGCGGCAGGATCGCGTGATTGCGGTGGGCCAGCAGCCGACGGGGCTGGCGGCGAATCCGGTACTGAATGAGGTGTATGCGGTCAACACGCAGCCGGGTGGGAATGGGTCGGTAACGGTGATCGATGCGGAGTATAACCGCGTGGCGGCGACAATCCCGGTGCGGCGGCTTCCCTACGCGATCGATGTGGATGCGGCGGGCAAGCGGGCGTATGTGGCGAATGCGGGCTCGAATAATGTCAGCGTAATCGATCTGAAGAAGCGGCGGGAGATTGCGGTGATCGGCGCGGGCGAACAGCCGGGGCTGGCACGGATTGCGCCGGATATGCGATCGCTGGTGGTGACGAATCGCGGCAGCGGCAGTGTGTCGATCTACGCGGTGGACAATGATGCGGAGGCGAAGCCGCTGCGTCTGCGGGCGACGTTTGATCGCTGCACGGGCGCGACGGATGCGGTGATCCTGCCGGATTCGTCGAAGGTATTTGTTGCTTGCACGGGTGCGGATAAGCTGATGGCAATTGCGCTGGCGGCGGCTCCGGATTCGTGGGCGGCGAAGCAGGATGCGGGCGCGCTGACGGATCATCTGCTGACGCTGCTCCGCGTGGGCAAGACGCCGGTGCAGCTGGCGCTGAAGCCAGATGGCGGCGAGCTGTTTGTGGCGAACTTCGATTCGGAGAGCATCTCCGAGGTATCGACCTGGACGAATGAAGTTTCAGGAACGTACACGATCGGCGCGCACCCGGTGTTTGGTGTGGTGAGTGCCGACAGCACGACGCTGTGGGAGTCGAACTTCGGCGCGGATACGGTGAGTCTGTATTCGATCGATGACGGCAAACTGGTCAACGTGATCCACGTGGGGTCGGGGCCGGATGCACTGGCGCTTTCGGTGGAGGGCCATCTTCTGCTGGCAGCGGATGCGAAGTCCGGCGATGTGTCGGTGGTGCGGACGCAGGCGCGGCAGGGGCCGGCGCTGTTTGATATGTGGGCCTCGGGCGGCGAGCCGCGAGCGATCGTCGTGAAGGCGTTTACGGTAAAGCGCTAGGCGGCGTTTCGTGCGTGGCGTGGCGGACGGCGGAGAATTGTGCGCCGGCGAGAAGCAGAAGTCCTGAGAGAAACGCCCAGATCATCAGGCCGACAGTGATGTAAAACGGGCCGTACATGGATGGAAAGTCCAGCCACGGCAGGGCGTGGATGTAGACGATCTTCCCCACTTCCCAGATGAGACCAACGACCACAGCCGCAGGCAGAACGGCGCGGGCGCGGATGCGCTTGTTCGGCAGGATCCAGTAGATGAGGAAGAAGAGCGCGATGCTGGAGAGCGTGCCGCAGATCTTATAGAGACTCTGCGTAATGATGCGAAAGAGGAGGCCGTCGGTCTGCCCGCCGAAGATGCGGACAAAGAAGGTCTGCTGTGCGTCGGAGAATCCAACGGAGAGCATGGCGAGGATGCCGACGCAGAGGGCAAGACCCAGCGAGACGATCTGGTTTTTCCAGTACGGACGATCCTTATGTACGCCCCATACGCGATTGAGCGCGACCTCCAGCGGGAGAAAGACGCCGGTGGAGGTGACCAGCAGGGCTATCAGCGAGAAGACCTGCACCTTTTTGTGCGAGTGGGCGAGAAGGTCAATGTTGCGGACGACGAAGTCCTGCGTGGCGGTGGTGGCGGGCAGGATGTTGCGGAGCATGTCGGCGACGAGAGCGGCCATCTGCTGCGAGTGAAAGACGGAGCGTGCGAGCGTGAGAAGGAGAACGATGAAAGGAAAGAGCGAGAGGATAAAGTTCGCCGCAACCGAGAAGGCGTAGGTGTGAACCTCAGTCTGCAAGAGATAGCGGCCGAGGGCGAGCATCTGGGCACCGAGGGTGGCGGGCGCGGCGGGGACAGAGTTCTCCTCGGTGGCCGCGGCAAGGGTGGATTGCTGTTCTAGCTCTTCTGGCATGGGGTCTTAGTCGATGCTAGCAAACATTGTGAATACCTCAGGGGCTAAAGCCCGATTCCTGCAAGATTCGGAATATGCGGGCTAAAGCCCGCAACCACCCTAAAACAGAGACGGGCCTCTCCTGCGTAACTCTGCTCAACGCTTCGTAAAAAATAAGCTACGGTGAAAGAGAAGTATCGGATTGATATCTTGCGAAGGTTCGCTTCGCGAATGCCCACCTTAGGTGCTACGCGCACGGCGGATTGCTTCGCGTATCCGACATCAAGGTCTAAAACAGAACAATTAGTTCATGCCCAGACGCGCCATAGCCCAAGTGGCGGTTTCGCGGAGGATTTCGTCTTCGGATTGGGACCACTGCTCGAGTTGCGGGAGATAACTGGCGTCTCCGCTGTTGGCCATGGCGATGGCGACGTTGCGGCGGAGGCCTTTGAGTTTGGTGCGTTCGAGCGGCGATCCGCGAAAGAGTTTTTTGAAGGCCGGGTTGTCTAATGCCGCTAGCCAGTGGAGGGATGGGTTGATGAGCTCGCTGCGGGGTTGCATCTCTGCGGGGGCGTGCAGGGCTACGGCTTTGGGGATTTGTGGAGCTACAGGCTTAGTGAGGTTCTTCGCTTCTCTCAGAATGACAGTGTCAATATTTTCTACAGTAATATCTACAGCGTCTTCAGGACTTGTGCTGCTTTTGGAGGCTACGTTGTCTCTGCTTATAACCTGCTTTTGATTCCATGGACAGACGTCCTGGCAGATGTCGCAGCCGAAGACCTGGCGGCCCATGAGGGGGCGGAGCTCTTCGGCGATGCTTCCCTTCTTTTCGATGGTGAGGTAGGCGATACAAAGGCTGGCGTCCATCTGACGCGGGGCGACGAGTGCATCGGTGGGGCAGGCGTCGATGCATCGGGTGCAGCTTCCGCAACGGTCGGCTGCGGCGACGACTGTGAGCTCCTGCGGCAGGCGCAGGGAGGTGACGATGACACCGAGAAAGAGCCAGGAGCCGCGCTGCTGGTTGAGAATGCAGGCGTTCTTGCCGACCCAGCCGATGCCGGCGTAGCGGGCGAAGGTCCGTTCGACGATGGGTCCGGTGTCGACGTAGCAGCGCGTCTGAATCTCTTCTTCGCTGCAGTGTTCGAGCAAGGCCGCTTCTACGGTGCGAAGGTTTTTGAGGATGACGTCGTGGTAGTCGGTGGGTGGGAGTACGTGTTCTTCTCCACGCGTCGCACCTCCGGATTGGCTTGAGGCCGCGTCGCCGCTCCAGGCGTAGCGAGCGATCCAGCCTGCGTTTGCCGGGGCGGGATCGATGGAGAACGGAGCGGTTGCGCTGTAGTCGACGGCACAGACGATGACCGATTCGGCCCAGGGCAAGGCAACGCGCAGAGAGGATCGAAGGAGAGTTCCCTGCTCGTCGGCACGGGCGAGATAGCCCATCTCTCCGCTGCGGCCCTGCGCGATCCATTCGGCGAAGTAGGCGCGCTCGGCGGTGTCCTCCGGCGTGCCGGGAGCGGGAACGGCTGCGATATCGCACAGGGCGAAGCCGTGCGTCTGCGCGCTCTGCTGAATGCGGCTGCGAAGATCGGAGGATAGCTGCATGGCAATTCGGGGGCTGGATCGTTACACGCAAAAGACCCGCGATAGCGGGCCTTTGCAGATACATTGCAGGAGTATTCCTGCTGAACTTTTCTGGCGGAGAGTGAGGGATTCGAACCCCCGATAGCCTTGCGACTATGTCTGATTTCGAGTCAGGTGCATTCAACCGGGCTCTGCCAACTCTCCGACTCTTTTATTTTACGACATTGCAGCCATCGTGTGCACGGCCGGGGCCGGGCTTATGGCTGAATGGTGATCGCAAACGTGGCGGACTGGTTCTGATTGGCCGAACCGGAGCCGGGCATGGCCGTGCCCACAGCGCTGATCGTTGCTGTGTTGTCTCCCAGAGCGGTGTAGTAGTGCTGCGTAACGCAGCCGCCGAGGGCGAGCATGCTGCCCGCCAGCAGAATCAGCGTGAGCAGGCCGGTGATGCGGGAGAGTCTCCTGCGATGCAATGCAAGCAGACCGGCGAGGGCGATACCGGGGATCCACCAAAGACCGGCAGCGGATGTGTTTCCCTTTTCCAGATCGAGTGAAGCAGAGTTCGATGGCCCGAGGGTGAAGACGGTCAACGAAACGCTCTTCGGCGTGTTGTCTCCGACCAGCGTGACCGTGGACGGAAGAAACTGGCAGCTGGAGAACTGCGGCATGCCGTCGCAGGCGTACGAGATCGTGCCCTGGTAGTTCCCTGTCGGCGTAATGGTGAGCGTGGCGGTTGCTGTGTCGCCACGGTGAATGGTGAGCGACGCGGGGTTCACGGTGATGGTGTAGCCGGGAGTGAGGACGACCTCGACGAGCGTCGAGGAAGTGCTTGTGGTGAAGTTGTTATCGCCGAGATACTGTGCGGTGATGTTGACGCTGCCCGCTGTAGCGAAGGTGGTGGTAAGAGTGGCCTGTGCGTTGGCGAGAGTGACGGGTGCCCCTATCGGCAGACCGGCGACATAGAACTGTACGCTGCCTGTCGGCAGGCCGGCGGAGTTCTGCGTCGCGTCGCTGAGCGTGGCGACGAAGGTCGTGGGGACGTTGACGCCGGTGCCACTGGTGACGGGCAGCGGCGCAACCTGGGCGATGGCGATGTGGCTCGAGGCCTGGGTGTTCGTCAGCGCAAACGAGACCGGCGTGGCGATGCCGGCGACCGAAGCGGTCACGCTGTAGGCGGAGGTTGTTGAGTTCGCGATAGCGGTGAGCGATGCGATTCCGTCATTGCCTGTTGTGGCAGTGGAACTGGTGGGGGCGATGCCTGCGCCGCTGGAGGGACCGGCAAAGCTTACGGCAACGGCATTGTTCGGGTTGCCGTAGATATCCGTCACCTTCGTTCTAAGCGGAAGGAGGAAGGTGCCGCCGATGGGCGCTGTCTGGCCACTGCCGCTTACGGCAGAGAGCAGTGCGGGTGCGGCGGCATGGACGGTCACCGACGGGCCGTTGGCGGCGACGTTGTATGCGATATCGGTGACGGTTAGCGTGTCGGAGCCCGCGGTCTTGAAGACGATGCCGTTTGCGGCGGTGAAGGTGTGCGTGCCGGCGTCGGCTGAGGTGAAGGTGTACATCACGCCGCCGCCAACAAAGGCGAGTTGAGCATCCTGCGCGCTGGAGAGAATGACGGTGCCGGTATACGCGGTGGCCGGGGCTCCGGAGTTCATCGCAGTAAGGGTAAAACCGATGGCGCTGCCGGCGGTTGCGGTCGACGGTAGCGCCGTAATCACGAAGGTTGTCAGCGGAGTAGTCACGTTGAAGGCCGAGCTGATAACGGAGGTATTCACTGCCGGCAGGCTGGAGAGCGGAAGCGAGGCCTTCAGGGTCTCCCCTGTCTGCGCGCTGTTGATGGAGAGGCCGGGGAATGTGGCGAGGCCGGATGCATCCGTGTGCTGCGTGGTCACGCCGTTCAACGAACCCGCGGTGGCTGCGATCTGGATGGCCTGGCCTTCCAGGGGAAAGGTGATGCCGCTCTCTCTCCACTGGACGGAGGGAGAGGGTGCAAGAACCACTCCACCGATGGTGTTCGCCGGTTGCTGCACGAATCGAAGCGAGTAGTTGGTTTGCACAGCGCCGGTATCGACGCAGGTGGCGGAACCATAGGTAGTGGTGCGGGGATCGTTGCGCTCATCGAGCGTGAGTCCGGCTGCGGTGGCGAGCGCGGCATCTCCGTGACAGAGCAATGGACTGAGAGGCTGCGGCAGCATGGTCTTCAGCGGACCACCGTAGTTGACCAGTGGCAGCAGCTCCGGATTCACGGTAGACGGACCGCCAGTTGCGGTTGCGGTGAAGATATTGCCGCCGTTGTCGTTCGTCGTGCCGGAGTTGAAGAGATCCGGGTAGGAGCCTGTGGCCGAGTTGCCGGCGATCGCAGTATTACCGAGATTGAGAGTGGAAGCAGCAGCGAAGACGCCACCGCCCGACGTAACGGCGGTGTTGGCGGCGATGGTATCGTTCGTCAGCGAAAACGGCATGTTGGTGAAGGCGAGCGCGCCGCCGTTGCCGCCGGAGTTAGCAGTGAAGGTGGAGTTGTTGATCGTGGCGGAAGGACCGTCGCTGACGAGGATGGCGCCGCCGTAACCCGGTGTCGCATTGCCGGAGAAGGTTGAGGAGATTACGGTGAGCTTCGAGCTTTCGACATCGATGGCACCGCCACGGCCTGTGGCCTGGTTCGCGATGAAGGCGCACCCGCTAACGGTGAGATCGCTGTTGGTGAGAATGGCTCCGCCACTCGCGGCTTTCCCTGCGGTGAAGGTCAGATCGTTTACAGTCGTGTGCGATCCATAGTCTGCAAAGAAGATGCCGGAGGTATTGTTGCCGGAAAGAGTGAGAAAGTTTGCGCCGGGTCCGACGATGTTGACCACGGTCTGCAGGCCGATATTGACCGGACCATTCAGAAGCTTGAGGGTGCCTACGACACCGGGTGCAAAGACGATCGTTGCCGCAGCGCCGCTGAGTGCGTTCGCGGCCGCGATGGCGTCACGCAAGCTGCAGGTTGAGCTGCCGGCAGAGCAGTTCGAAGCTGTGCCGGTGGCAGGGTCGGTGAGAACGGAGACGGTGAAAGTGGTAGGAGCGTGGCAGACGGCGCTCAGTACGACGGAGCCGATACCGTTGTTTTTTATGGTGATGCTGTCCGCGCCGACGGAGGTGATCGGTGTCGCAATATAGGTTCCGCTGCCGGAGGAGAAGGGACCGGCGATGGTGGCGTTATTGCCCTGCGTAACGAGAGTACCCGAGGGTCCGCTGATCTGGGTGAAGGTGAGGACTTCCCCCACAGCGAAGGTGGAGATCGCTTGCGATGCACCTGCAGCGAGTGTTGACCCTGTGGACGGAAAGACGCTGGGGACATTCGCACAGCCTGCGGAGATCGCGAGTGCGGTGGGGGTCAGGGATGCCATGAACGCGCATGCCAGGAGGATGCGCACAATTTTCCCAGGAGTTAAAAACAGCGAGTGACTCGACCGGGGAGATAGCGAAGACATGGGGGAAGTAAGACTCCTGACGTGCTTCCCTGCAACAGCTTCATGGCCCCTGAATTAGGGCGGTCGGGCGGCTGTAAATCCTGCGGGAGGCTAGATTTAAGGTTCGCAGAGGGGGCATGCGGTGTCAACACAAAGATGACGCAAACGCCTTGAAAAAGGTGCCAGTTTGGGCACGCAAATGCGGCGATGCGCCTAGTCAACAAAGGCGCTGAAAACGGCCTTTAGAAGAGTCTGTATTTAGGGATTTACGGAGCAGCCAAGTGACTGCGATACGAGCGAATTCAGGAGGCGTTGCGTTCGTCGGCGCCGTCCTGCTCGTACTCACGCTGGTCTTCGCTGCCGCGTTTCTTTTCCCACTCGCGGCGTGCTTCCTGCTCTGCCCGTTCTTCGCGTCCGTCGCTCATTGCGATCCTCCCTGTGGTTCGCTTTCGAAATCGGCATGTCCTACGGCTTCGCGGCGATCGAAGACGAAGCATGAGCCTTGCCACTGGCTGACCTGCTGGGGCACGTCTTCCAGGTACTTCAGGATGCCGCCCTTGAGGTGGTAGACCTCGCCGAAGCCCTCCTGCAGCATGAAGGCGGAGGCCTTCTCACAGCGGATGCCGCCGGTGCAGAACATCGCCACCTTGCGGTGCTTTGCGGGATCGAGATTTTCGCGCACGTAGGTGACGAAGTCGGAGAAGGTGTCGATGCCGGGATCGATCGCGCCGGCGAAGGTGCCGACCTCGGTCTCATAGCGATTGCGAGTGTCGAGGAGCAGGACTTCGGGATCGGCGATGAGAGCGTTCCACTCCTGCGGCTGCACGTAATGGCCGGCGTGGGTGGGATCGACGGCAGCCTTGCGGAAGGCTATGATCTCGCGCTTGGCTAAAAACTTGAGGCGGCCAAAGGGCTTCTCTTCGGACGAAGAGAATTTCACATCGTCTTCCCTGCTGAGTCCGATCTTTTCCGCGAGCATCGCCAGCAGACGACCCATCGTGGCGGCGGATCCGGCCATGGTGCCGTTCACGCCTTCACCGGCGATGAGCATGGTGCCGCAGAGATCGTCTTCGCTGAAGGCGGCGCGGAACTCATCGCGCAGAGCGACGGGATCGGCGATAGCGACAAAGCGATAGAAGGCGGCGATGACATAGATCATTCCCGGGGATGGGGCGGCCTCGCCGCTGGCGCGCAGACGTTCCTTCCAGGCGCGGCGGGCTATCTTGTCGGGATGTTCTTCACGAACGGCGCTCATCGTTATAATTTTATCTGTAACCCGTATTGGACGGGGCGTGAGAGGATTCTCCTATGAGCGAATTTGTTCCGAAGGCAGGCACGATCAAGGTAGGCGGACTGGGCCGCAAAGCACAGAAACTGCAGGCTCTGCGCGAGAAGGCAGCCCAGCAGAACAGCGGTGCGAAGCCGGGTCCGGGTGCTTCATTTGCATCGTTCAAGGCGAAAGAGTCGTTTACACCGACGAAGAAGGTCGCCTTCCAGCGCAAAGCTGTCTAATGTGACTTCCCTGATGGGAGTGGCCGAACCAGTTGAGCGACTCTTGCATCGCATGGTGACAGGATCGGTTCAGAGCCCCATGCGATGAAATTCATCAGACCACACCAGTACCGGTGTGCCCCTTCTATTCTTCGCATTCGCGGAGAGATACTTCCCTGTTGGATTGAGCTATATCTGAGATTCGGTGCAGATCACGAATCAGGAGCATCACGCTTCGAAGAGGGGCTCGTCCGTCCAGAGTGGAAGATCGAAATCCAAAGGAGAATATTTCCTCCTCCCATTCTTAAGATATAACGCACCCGGGGGCTTGCCGCAAGCCCCGTCCTCTGCCGTAGAGTCGTGAACCTCGGCCAGATTTCTGCCGAGATCCGAATTTTGGAAACGGGAGAACAAACGATGCGTTTACTGTGCACGGAACATGCGGTGGTGATTGCTGGAGGTGGACCGACCGGGATGATGCTGGCGGGCGAGCTGGCGCTGGCGGGCGTCGACGTTGCTATTGTGGAGCGGCGGGCGAGTGCGGAGCTGGTGGGATCGCGCGCAGGCGGTCTGCATGCGCGCACGATCGAGGTTCTGGATCAGCGCGGGATCGCCGATCGCTTTCTCAGGGAGGGAAAAGCGATGCAGACCGCGGGGTTTGCCCATGTCCCGCTGGACATGAGCGACCTGCCGACGCGGTATAACCATGGACTCGCTCTCTGGCAGAAACACTTCGAACGCATACTGGCGGGCTGGATCGAAGAGCTGGGTCTACCGATCTATCGCGAGCGCGAGGTGACCGGTTTTACGCAGGATGAGACCGGCGTCGATGTAGCGTTGTCTGACGGCCAGTCGTTGCGGGCGCAGTATCTCGTGGGGTGCGATGGCGGACGCAGCGTGGTTCGCAAAGCAGCCGGCATTGCGTTCTCCGGCTGGGAGCCGACGATCAGCCACATCCTTGCCGAGGTGAAGTTAGCCCCGAAGCCTGGAGAGGAGCCGGCGTGGGGAGTGCGCTATGACGCAGCCGGTCTGCATGCTCTGAGCAAGCTGGACGATGGCCTGGTGCGCGCGTTTGTGACGGACCCAAGCGTTGTGCACGGCGAACCGACTCTCCTCGACCTCAGCGAGAGACTGATCGCCGTGTATGGGACGGACTATGGCGTCCATAGCCCGGTATGGATCACACGGTTCAACGATGCGGCGCGTCAGGCGACAGCTTATCGCGAACGGCGGGTTCTGCTGGCAGGGGATGCCACGCACGTGCATTATCCGGCGGGCGGACAGGGTCTCAACACCGGCGTGCAGGATGCGGTGAACCTGGGGTGGAAGCTGGCGCAGGTGGTCAAGGGAACGTCGCCTGAGAGTTTGCTGGACAGTTATCACGCTGAACGCCATCCGGTCGGCGCACGCGTTCTGCAAAACACGCTGGCGCAGGTTGCGCTGATGCGTCGCGATGATCGTTCGAAGGCAGCGTGGGAGGTGGTGGCCCAGTTGCTCAAAATGGACGAACCGCGCAGACGATGGGCGGCGGAGATCTCTGGTTTGGATATTCACTATGATCTCGGCGAGGGGCACCCATTGCTGGGACGGCGCATGCCTGATCTTGATCTGGCAACTGCCGATGGTTCGGTGCGTGTCTTTTCCCTGCTGCACGAGGCGCGGCCGGTGCTGCTCAATTTTGGAGACCGTGGCAGCTTCGACATTGCTCTGTGGGCGGATCGTATTCGGTTGGTCGATGCCCAATATGCGGGGACATGGGAACTTCCAGTGATCGGGGAGGTTCCGGCTCCTAGCGCCGTCCTAGTTCGACCTGACGGACATGTGGCGTGGGTGGGAGATGGAACGCAGGCGGGGCTGGCTGACGCGCTCACTAGCTGGTTTGGGCCGCCTGCTGCGGTGTAGTGCGCCAATCGAAGATCGATATTGAAAGCACGTTAAGCAGAGCTGTAATAAACTTAAGCACAGCCCACCCAAAGCCGGGATGGCGGAACTGGCAGACGCAGCGGACTCAAAATCCGCCGATCGCAAGGTCGTGGGGGTTCGACCCCCCCTCCCGGCACCATTGAAAAAGATCTATACCGATTTGGCCTCTCTTTTCTGAGAGGCCAATCTGTTTGGTGACTGTTTTGATGGCTCGTTCAGTCTAAGCCACAGAACTGGTAGTGAATGGATTCCGTCCTGGAATTATGGCTTCTGCATCTCATGCAAGGCGCGATGATACGGCTGATACGAGATGTGGATGGGCCCTTTGAATGGAATCCCCAAATCCAGCACGAGATACAGAGATGCCGAGATGAGCATGGCCGAAACAAGCAACATCGAAATGACCACTGCGTTCTTCGGCGCACGGTATCCGAAGCTTACGAAGATGATGGTCAACCAGGCGATCAGCATTGCAATGATCGGGTTTGGAAGAGCGCCTTCGGACTGCTCAACGATCGTCCAGCGCTGGCGCACCACATCGTGGTACTGGCTGCGGGCATCCGTGAGAATGTGTTCGTGGAAGGAGTCAGCCGGGCGCATTGTGTCGATCGCTGTGCCGACGGCATCCAGCGCCTGGCCTGCGGTGTCTGCCGGCAGATCTTCGAGCTCGTCCGTTTGCGCAGGGTGTGCGATGGCCTCTTTCACATAAGCCGTCAGAGCGACTCGAGCACCGACGGCATCGCTTCCGTAATTGCGAAGAGTACGGTCGAGGAGGATCAGGCTTGTGGCGTAGCCATGAATATTGCGGTCGATGGACTCGAAGGTGCTCTTCGTCGACGTGATGAGCAAGCCAAATACCAGCGAGGTGATGACGACGAATATATTTGCAATCTTCCCCACTGCAGCGGAGGTATCGCCGTCCCGATGATGTTCTGCGAGCCGGGGGTGCAGATACATCGACAGCAGCGATACCGTGCTCAGCAGCACGAAGGTCAGTAGCGAGAGGGTGAGATTATTCATCGGCGCGACCAGAACGAGAGAGTGGACGAGAACCTCCAAGATATCACTGGAGAGATGCAGCTTCGCCTAATCTTCATGTGAATGCCTAAGGGGCACGTGGTGCCTGACGAAGCAATCGCAGGCGCAAGATTCAGAATTGGCAGGGGCGAAAAAGCACACCCCCGAGCTAAGGCCCGATGTTTTATTGAGCTTACGGAATCCTTCGGCTTCGCTCAAGGACAGGCTTGAAGCCGTGCCCTAGGCGAAAGATTCCTGCGGAGTGATCGTCAGACGCTACCCAGCGTTATCCTGCAACCAATTTACGCTGCAAAGACAAAGGCCACTCTCATCGAGTGGCCTTTGTCTTTGCTTTAGCAGTCCGCTTCCAGCGGAACTGGAGGCGGTGCGTCGGGTTCCTTGCGGGGCGAGATCTTCTCCAGCAATGTCTTCAGGATCACATAGAGCACAGGGATGAAGATCAGGTTGAGGATGGTGGAGACGACCATGCCGCCGACGACCGCGGTACCGACCGAGTGGCGGCCGAGCATGCCTGCACCGGTTGCGAAGACCAGCGGCAGAACGCCGAGGATGAAGGCGACCGAGGTCATCAGGATAGGACGGAGACGAAGCTCAGCGGCTTCGATAGCAGCTTCCGGGATCGACTTCCCTTGCGCACGGATCTGCTCAGCGAACTCGACGATAAGGATCGAGTTCTTGGCCGAGAGGCCGATGAGCAGCACGAGACCGATCTGCACGTAGATGTTGTCATCCAGTCCGCGCATCGAGACGGCACCGAGAGCACCCAGCACCGCCATAGGCACGGCGAGCAGGATGATGAACGGAAGAGCGAAGCTCTCGTACTGGGCAGACAACGTCAGGTAGACGACGAGAATGCCGAGGCCGAAGATGATGGCCGCCTTGCCGCTGGACTCGATCTCTTCCAGAGCGAGGCCGGACCATTCGTAGCTCATGCCCTGCATCTTGTTTTTGTCGAAGAGCTTCTCCATCTCCGTGATGCCTTCGCTGGTGCTGTGGCCGGGTGAGGAGGAGCCGAGGATCTCCGCGGAACGGAAGAGATCGTAGTGGCTGATGACCTGCGGGCCGGAGCTATTCTCGACGGTGATGAGGTTGTCGAGCGAGATCATGGCTCCGGTGGCCGAGCGCACGTAGTACTGACGCAGGTTGGCAGCCGTCATGCGGAAGGGACTGTCGGCCTGCGCGTAGACGCGATAGGAGCGGTTGTTGAAGTCGAAGTCATTGACGTACTCCGAGCCCATGAAGACGCTGAGGGCGTCATTGATCTGGGTGAAGGGCACGCCGAGGGACTTCGCCTTCTCGCGGTCGATGTTGATGAGAAGCTGCGGGTCGGTCGCGGTGAAGCCGGTATAGAGGCCGCTGAGTACTTTGTTACCGCGGCTCTGACCGACCATGGTGTGGGCGACACGGTCGAGATCGCCGAGCGTGTTACGGCCGTTATCCTGCAGCTCGAACTGGAAGCCGCCGAAGTTGCCGATACCCTGGATGGCAGGCGGTTCAAAGGCGACGATGATGCCGCCGGGAATGCCGAACATTTGCGGAGCGACGGCAGCGACGATCTCGGAGGCGGAGTGGCCCTTGCCGCGGCGCTCACTCTGCGGCTTGAGCGGAACGAAGATCAGACCCTGGTTCGAAGCAGCGCCGGAGAAGCCGAAGCCCATGACGGAGAAGGTGCCGAAGACGTCGGGATTCTTGTCGAGGATATCCTGCGCCTGCTCAGCGAGGTGGTTGGTGTAGGAGAGCGACGCACCCTGCGGCGCGAGCACCTGCATGATGAAGTAGTTCTGGTCTTCCGACGGAACGAAGGCCGTGGGCACGTGGTTGTATTCGTAGACTGTTGCGCCGAGACCGAGAATAAAGATCACGACGATGACGGCCTTGTGGCGCAGAACCGCGTGAATAACGCCGGCGTACCAGGTGCTGGTCTTCTTGATGCCCTTGTCGATGGCTCCGAGCAAGCCGCCGTGGTGCTCTTCTTTTCTGAGGAGCAGCGCAGCAAGCGCGGGCGAGAGTGTGAGTGCGTTGAAGGCTGAGATGGCGATCGAGAAGGCGATCGTCAGTGAGAATTGCTTGTAGAGGATGCCTGTGGTGCCCGGGAAGAACGAGACGGGCACGAAGACCGAGATGAGCACGAGCGAGGTCGCGATCACGGCGCTGGTGACCTCACCCATGGCGATGGAGGTGGCCTCCATCGAGTCCTTGCAGCCTTCGGAGATATGACGCTGCACGTTCTCGATGACGACGATGGCGTCGTCGACGACTAGACCGGTGGCCAGCGTGATGCCAAAGAGCGTCAGCGAGTTGATGGAGAAGCCGAAGGTTTTGATGAAGAAGAAGGTTCCGATAAGTGAAACCGGAATGGTCACCGCCGGAATGATCGTAGCTCGCCAATCCTGCAGGAAGAGGAAGATGACGATAATAACGATCACGATGGCTTCGCCGAGCGTGATCAGCACTTCGCGGATCGAGTCGCCGACGACGGTGGTGGTATCGAACGCTACGACGTAGTGGAGACCGGGCGGGAAGGATTTTGCGAGATCGGCGAGGACGGCCTTGGCCTTCTTATCGACGTCAAGAGCATTGGCGTTGGAGAGCTGCTGCACACCGAAGCCGACAGCCGGATAGCCGCTGAAGTTAAGCGAGGTGTTGTAGTTCTCTGCCCCGATGACGGCATTGCCCACATCAGAGAGATGGATGAGGCCGCTGGGGGTGTTCTTGAGGATGATGTCGTTGAACTGCTTTGGATCGGTGAGACGGCCGACGGCCTGTACGGCAATCTGGAAGCTCTGGTGCGGGTCGGCAGGCTGTTGACCGATGGAGCCGGCGGCGACTTCAAGGTTCTGCTCCTGCAGAGCAGAGACGACGTCTGTCGCCGTGAGCTGACGGGCGGCGAGCTTGGCGGGATCGAGCCAGACGCGCATGGCGTACTTACGTTCGCCGAAGATGATGACGTCGCCGACACCCTGAACGCGCTTCAATGAATCCTTGACGTAGACATCGAGGTAGTTGGAGACGAACTCCTGCGAGTAACGGCCCTGGTCGGCGTAGAAGCCGGCAGCGAAGACGAAGTTGGGGTTAGCTTTGGTGATGGTGATACCGGCGGCGTTCACGGTCTGGGGGAGACGGCCCTGGGTCTGCGCGACGCGATTCTGCACGTCGACGGCAGCGATGTTGAGGTCGTAGCCAGTCTGGAAGGTGATGTTGATGGTGCTGGTGCCGTCGTTGCCGGAGGACGACGTCATATACCGCATGCCCTGCACACCGTTGATGCTCTCTTCGAGGAGCGTCGTGACGTCGTGCTCGACGGTCTGCGCGTTCGCACCGATGTAGAGGCTGGTGACGGTAACCTGCGGCGGCGCGAGATCGGGATAGAGCGAGATCGGCAGGCCGGGGATCACGACAGCACCTGCAAGCACGATCATGAGCGCGCAGACGGTGGCAAAGATGGGCCGCTTGATGAAAAAGTCAACGAACAAGCTGGTAGTCCTTTCGTACGTGCATGCGGTTTATAGCGTGCATAGATCCTGCGAGCCCACATCGCTTCATCGAAATGCAGGCATTCGAGCTGCTGACCCACATCTCAAAATCGAGATGTGGGCATTCAGTATTTAGTTCAAAGGCTTGACGGGGACGCCGTCAGCGAGGAACTGAATACCGGAGATGATGACCTTGTCGCCAGCGGCGAGGCCGGAGAGCACGGGATAGTTGTTGCCGAGGGTATCGCCGAGCATGATCGGTGTCTGCTTGCAGATATAGCCGCCCTTGCCGTCTTCACGAGCGACGTAGACGAAGGTCTGGCCGCCGATGCGGGTGACGGCGAGTACGGGAACCGTCGGGGTGGGCGAGGTGCTCCACACAATGCGAGCCTTGACGAGCTGCAGATTGCGCAGCGTCTGGGCAGTGTGGGGAATGGACGCCTTGACGAGGACGGATTGCAGGCCGTTATCGACCTGTGGCGAGATGAAATCGACCTTGCTGGTGACGAGCACCTTACCGTCATCGCCGACGATCTCTACCGGCATGCCCATACGAACCTGGGTGGCGCGCTCAGCAGGAATATAGATATAGGCTTCGAGTTCGGTAATTTCGTCGACGGTGGTCAGCGGAGGCGTGCTCGATCCGGGAATGGACTGCACGAAGTCGCCGACGTGCACGGGGATGTCTCCGACGATACCGGCGAAGGGGGCGCGAATCTGGTAGTAGGCGAGCTGCGCCTTCTGTGCCTGGGTCGAGCCGACGGAGGAGTTGTAGTCGCCACGCGAATTGGCAAAGGCCTGCTCGGCGCTATCGAGCGCGTCCTTGGACGTAATGCCTTCGGCGTAGAGCTTGCGCTGCCGTTCGACCTCAACCTTATTGAAGTCGTAGACGGCGGACTTCTGCGATTCGGTTCCCTGCGCCTGCGCCAGGCTGCCCATCTGCTGAAGCGGATCGATGGTCATAAGGACCTGGCCTGCGCGCACCGCGTCGCCGGATTTCACCAGGATGCGGGTGATGTTGCCGGCCACCTGCGGCTGTATGCTGGCGGAACGGCGCGACTTAATAGTGGACACATAGCTGTCGCTCTGCGGCACGGGGTTCATGGTGACCGGAGCCACCTGGACCGGCATCGCCTGCATGGGCGGAGCGGCGGGCGGGGCGGATTTGCATCCGCCGAGGATAGAGAGAGAGCCCGCCAGCAGTGCGGCTGCGATTGAGTTTTTCCAGCGTCCGTTCAATTTCGTACTCCTGATCGCGCGGCTTCGCAAAACGGCCGCGGCATCTTTATAGGTGAAGAAGATAGTCTATCGTGCCCGTCAAATATCCCAGGGGGTACTTCGTTGTAATCATTCGATTAGCGGAAGTTGCATAAGGATGCGATATTTCGTCGAGATAGTGTGGAAGAGTGTCCGGGAGCGTTGACCGAGGGCGTAAGTGCCGTTATACTCAGTATCTGTGAGCGGGAGTAGCTCAGTGGTAGAGTGCTTCCTTGCCAAGGAAGATGTCGCCGGTTCGACCCCGGTCTCCCGCTCCAAAATATAGCCTTTCTGCGATACACTCTCCAAACAACCGGGCATGTTGCAGGCGTTCCCTCCCCGGGGACGAAATGGCCCATCCGAGGCGCGGTACCCAAGTGGTAAGGGAGAGGTCTGCAAAACCTTTATGCGTCGGTTCGATCCCGACCCGCGCCTCCAAACTTTCCTTTCGACTCCATAGCTGCTAAGGTCCTTCCACTTCGCTGCGCTCCGCGTCAGGATTTCGGCTGCGGGCTCGGACGCCCGCAAAACGGCTCAAGTTCGATCCCGACCCGCGCCTCCATTATTTTTTTCAATACAGCGAAAATGAAGTTTTCTGAGCGATAGTAGTGCCAGTTCCTGCTCTGGAGAATCTGTCATGAAGCGCTTTGTCTTTTTTGCCCTCTTCCTTTTATCCACACTCTTCCTCTCTGCGGACACGATGCCCTTGCTGGCGAAGGCAGGGACATTGCCTCCGCAGAAGACAGCGGTCGTCTTCGGGCAGAAGATCGCTTACTACGATGTGGGGACGGGACCGGTTCTGGTGCTGGTGCATGGCTTCAGCAGCTCGGCTTACTTTGACTTCGGCAATGTAATCCTGCCACTGGCAAAGCACCATCGCGTGCTGGCGATCGATCAGATCGGGTTCGGTGCTTCCGACAAGCCGGCAATCGATTACAGCGTGCAGACGTTCGTGGATTTTCTGGGCGAGTATCTGCGGGTGATGAAGGTGCAGAAGTATGACCTGGTCGGCGAGTCCCTGGGCGGCTGGGTTGTGGCGGCGTATACGATCCAGGCGCTGGCTCCGGCGAATACAGGGGCGTATGCCGTGCCGAAGCCGACACGTTTGATCCTGGAGGATGCGGCCGGGCATACGGCGAATACGTCCGCGAAGCCGGGCCCGGTTGCCGGGACAGTCGCCGATGCGAGCGGAATGAGCGTGATTCTGTATGACAAGTCCCGGCTGACGCCAGAGGTAGTTCGACAGGCCTGGACGCTGAAGATGAAGGCGAACGACGGCGCAACGCAGAGGTCGTTCCGCACGAGCACAAAGACTCCCAGCGAGACGGTGGGCGACAAACTGGCCGGCATCACGATTCCGACGCTCGTAGTCTGGGGCGGCAATGACAATATTGTGCCTCTGGCAGATGGCAAGGATTATGCGGCAAAGATTCCCAATGCAAAGCTGGTGATTATTCCCGAGTGCGGGCATGTGGGATCGATGGAAAAGCCGAAGGAGTTCTTAACAGCTGTGGAACCCTTCCTGAAGTAGGAGTGCGATACTTTTGGGATGTTGCGACGCTTCCTGCTCCTGTTTTTTGCCCTGATCCTGGCCGCACCAGCCTACGCAGACCAGGATCCCGACTGGACGACGCCGGTTGCCCCGTTCCGCATCGCCGACAATCTCTACTATGTCGGCAGCCGGGATCTGGCTGCGTACCTGGTCACCACACCGGCCGGCAACATTCTGATCAACAGCAACCTGGAGAGCTCGCCGCCGCTGATCCGCGCGAGCATCGAAAAACTTGGATTTAAATTCAGCGACACGAAGATCCTGCTGATCAGCCATGCGCACTTCGATCATGCCGCTGGGAGCGCGCAGATCAAGGCGCTGACCGGCGCGCAGTACATGGTGATGCAGCAGGATGTTCCCTACGTGGACGGCAGCGGCGGGGCCTTGCTGCCGGGCACGACGATTCCGCCGGCGAAGGTCGACCGCGTTCTGCAGGATGGAAGCACGGTGGAGCTTGGCGGCGTGGTGCTGACGGCTCACCTGACTCCGGGCCACACGCCGGGATGCACGACGTGGACGATGCGGGTGACGGACGGCGGCAAGAGCTACAACGTGGTGATCGTCGGCAGCCCCAATGTGAATAGCGTGGACAAACTGGTAGAAAATCGGCGCTATCCGCAGATCGTAGCGGACTACGAGACGACCTTCCGCGTGCTGTACACCTTACCCTGCGATATCTTTCTCGGCGCGCATGGCGGCTACTTCGACATGCTCAAGAAACTGGATGAGCCGGTGGTTCCAGGGAAAAATCGCTTTGTAGATCATGCCGGTTACATCGCATATGTGAAAGACCGCGAGCAGGCCTTCCGCAAGGAGCTCTTACGGCAGCGGCGCGAGTTCGTTAGCCATCTCCCCACCGCCGTGCCGCCGGGCGTTACAATCAAGTAGCCGCGCGGAAGTGGCGAAATTGGCAGACGCACTAGCCTTAGGAGCTAGCGGAGCAATCCATGGGGGTTCAAGTCCCCCCTTCCGCACCAAATTTTTATGGGACGATTTTTTATTGGACGCTTCGCGTGTACGTGCCGAAGTGAGTTTCTATCAGGCGCCTTCGCGCACCGGCATTCGTGCCGTGTGAAGCAAGCCACAGATGTATCCGAGGAGAAGCATGAGCCAGCAGCCGAAGCAACCCACCATTGAGATTGCACAGACCGCCGAGTACCGTGATGGTTACTCCAACAGCGTGCAGGTGCGCATGAGCGTGTGGGACTTCCACCTCGTCTTCGGCACGATGCAGCAGGAGTCTCCCGAACTGATGAAGTTCAATGCCTTCCAGGGCATCTACCTGAGCCCGCAGCAGGCCAAGGCGCTGCTGCAGGTGCTGGGACAAAATCTGCAGCAGTATGAGCAGGACTTCGGAGCGATTGCGCTGCAGCCGAACGTCATCCCGCCCGCGGGCCCCATCCACTAGACCTGTGCGGCCCCTTCGACTTCGCTCAGGGCAGGCTTGAATCGCTTCGCTTGGCGCTCGGCGAAGCTCGCGGAAAAGACGCCGTTGCGGATATCTGTAAACTTTAGCTGTGCAACTTCCCTCCTTAACGAATGATCGTGAACGTCCGCTGCCTCTGTGGATGCTCTTTCCGCCGATCTTCGTCTTCGTCTATCTCACGCACTACGCGTTGCTGCGGCTTCCCTACTTCTGGGACGAGGCCGGCTACTATATTCCCGCGGCGTATGATTTCTTTCGCACCGGCACACTGATTCCGCAGAGCACGTTGAGCAATGCGCATCCGCCACTGCCGTCGGTGCTGCTTGCGGGCTGGTGGCATCTCTCGGGCTTTGTGCCCAGCGGTACACGGACGGCGGTGTGTATTGTGACTGCGTTTGCGCTGCTGGCGGTCTACCGGATCGCGCGGCCGCTCTGTGGAGAGATGGGCGCGGCTGTGGTCACGCTGCTGACCGCGCTCTATCCGATATGGTTTGCGCAGAGCACGCTGGCGCATGCGGATATCTTTGCGGCGGCGTTCACATTGTGGGGGCTCGCGCTCTATCTGGATCATGTAGACGAACGTGCGCCCGCGACGAAGCTGTTGGCGATGGCAGGGCTCTTCTGGCTTGCGGCTCTCTCCAAGGAGACAGCGCTCATCACGCCGCTGCTGCTGGCACTGGTGGAGATGGCGCGGGACAAGAGTCTGCGCAAGCAGAGGCAGCCTTCTCCGCGCCGGTACCGTGAGATCTTTGCACTGCTCTCGCCGATCGTGCCGCTGGTGCTGTGGTTTGCGTATCACCGGCACATGACCGGCTTCGCATTCGGCAATCCGCAGTACCTGCGCTACAACGCGACGGCCAATCTGAGTGCGCAGCGGGTCGGCTTTGCGCTCTTTCATCGCGCGATTCACCTGACGGCGCACATGAATCTCTTCGTGCCGGTGTTGTGCGCGCTGGCGTGTCTCTTTCTTGCGCCGCTGCCGGGACGCGGGGCGATGCCGCGCAATGTTCTGATTACGCTCTACGCGCTGCTCATCGGCTACTGGATCGCCTTCTCCGTCTTCGGCGGAGCGTTGCTGACGCGCTATCTGTTGCCGGGATACCCGCTGGTGATCCTGCTGTGCGTTGTGACGTGGCAACGGCGGATGCGCGGCTGGTGGCCGCTGGCTGTGCTTTCGGCAGCGGGATTCATTGCAGGAATTTTTCTCAATCCGCCGTATCACTTCGCGCCGGAGGACAATCTCTCTTACCGCGACATGATCGTCCTGCAGCAGGATGCGGCGCGGGTCATTCTCCAGCGCTGGCCGCAGGCGACGGTGCTGACGGCGTGGCCGGCAAGCGACGCGCTGCGGAAGCCGGAGCTCGGCTACGTGCCTGCGCCGGTGAAGGTGTTTACGGTCGAGAACTTCTCTCTGCAGCAGATGCAGCAGGCGGCCGGCGAAGAAGGCAGTTTCGACACGGCGCTGATCTTCGCCACCAAGTACGATCCGGCGGGTCTGCGGGGCCGCAATGTCGCGGTAGAGACGAAGTACTTCGATTTCCACCATGATCTCTTCCCGGCGCAGGCTGCGGCGGTGCTGCATGGCAGCGTGGTCTGGCAGGAGGAGCGGAATGGCCAGTGGGCCGCCGTGGTGCGGCTGGATAAAGGGTCCTACGCGGGCGGCGGATCGCTTCGCGTGCCTGCCGATGCGGTCCTTGCAAGCACTGAAGTTCCTTAGGGACAAAGCCCGGCCCATTCGTCCGTTCCTTTCAAAGTAATGATCCACGTCTGTAACGAGGGAGCCTGGACCACTATAATCAGCAGGTGATTTCAAGCCGCATACTTCGCCGCGCAGTCTTCGCCCTCGTCCTTTTTCTGGTATGGATTCCTTTGCGCGCGCAGAGCGTGAGCGACGACAGCGGACGGCTTGTACTGGTGCTGCCGTTTGAGAACCGCTCCGGCCAGCCGAGCCTGGACTGGGTGGGTGAGTCCTTCCCCACGACAATCAATCAGCGGCTCAATTCGGCGGGCTTCCTTACTATCACGCGCGACGATCGCATGTTCGCGCTGGACCATCTCGGCCTCCCGCTGGAGTTCAAACCGTCACGCGCGACCACCATCCGCATTGCGCAGACGCTGGATGCCGACTACGTGATCGTGGGCAGCTTCATCACGCACGGCACGGCACCGGATCTGCATATTGAAGCGCAGGCGCAGGTGCTGAAGGTGAGTGCGCTGAAGCTGAGCTCGCCGATCCACGATTCGGCCCCGCTGCCCCGTCTGCTGGATCTACAGAACGGACTCTCCTGGAGCCTCGCCCGGCAGATGGACCCGGCGTATAACGTCTCGCAGACGACGTTTCTTGCTGCATCGGCGGGTCTGCAGCTGAATGCATTCGAAAATTATGTGCGCGGCCTAGTGGATCGTCAGCCAGCCGATCGGCTGAAGTATTTGACCACTGCCGTGCAGATTCAACCGAATTATGCTGCGGCCATTCTTGCGCTGGGCAAGCTGCAGTATGCCGATGAGCAGTATGAGCAGGCTGCGGTGACGCTGGCCAAGCTGCCCGAGGGTGATCCGCTGGCACTGGAGGCGAGCTTCTACCGGGGGCTTGCCTTCTTCAACACCGCTAAGTATGCCAATGCGGAGAAGGCCTTCGCCTTTGTGGCAGCGGCGCTGCCGTTGCCCGAGGTGATCAATAACGAGGCGGTGGCTGCCAGCCGCCAGAATAAGGATGCGGGCGCGCTCTTTCAGCGTGCATCCTCGGCCGATCCGCAGGATGCGGACTACCACTTCAATCTTGCGGTGACACTCTACCGCCGCAAGGACATGACCGGCGCGCAGCGTGAGGTAGCCCTTGCACTGAAGCAGCAGCCGAATGATTCAGAGGCGATTGCGCTACGCGATCACATTGCGGCAGGACCAGCGGCGGTCCAGAATGCGGCACAGACGAATACGAACGCCTTTGACCCGTTGGAACGTATCCGCCGGAGCTACTCCGAGACGGGCTTCCGGCAGGCTGCATTCCAGCTCGACCAGATGCGCGCCATGCGTATGGCCGCGCTGCCGCCTGCGGAACAGGCCGGGCAGCTCACACAGCTTGGCAACGACTATCTGACGCAGGGTCTTGTTCCGGAGGCCGAGCATGAGTTCCGCTCAGCCATCGCCACTGATCCGCACAATGCGAATGCGCATGCCGGACTGGCGCGTCTGGAGAAGCAGGGGGGCAATCTCGACGATGCACGCAAGGAAGCGACGCTCTCTCTTCAACTGCGGCCCAATGTGCCGGCGTATCTTGTGCTGGCGCAGCTGGAGATGGATGGCAATAATCTTCCCGCTGCTGCGGCGTACGTCGGCAATGCGCTGAAGATCAGCGCCAACGACACAGCCGCACTCGGCATGAAGCGTGCGCTTGAAGCCCGCGGCCAGAAACTCCCATGAGCTTTTTATTGGACTTCGTGTGCCGCTCGCGTTGCTCGCGATTAAAGGTGATTGCGACGACACTGCTTCTCTTCCCTCTTGCGTTGTGCGCGCAGGCTCCAACCGTCGTGAAGCTAACGTTGCGCGATACGGTGCAACCGGTAAGCGCGGGGTACATTGAGCGTGGATTGCAGGAGGCCGCCGCGACGCACGCTGATGCTGTTCTGATCGAGATGGACACGCCGGGTGGCCTGCTTGAATCCATGCGCGGGATGACGCAGCATATCCTGCAGTCGCCTGTACCGGTGATCATCTACGTGGGACCTGCGAGCAGCCGTGCGGGTTCGGCGGGATTCTTTCTGCTGGAAGCGGCGGACATCGCTGCGATGGCGCCGGGAACGAATGCAGGAGCAGCGCATCCGATCATCGAAGGCAAGACGATGGACCCGGTGCTCAAGCTGAAGATAGAGAACGATGCAGCTGCCTTCCTGCGCTCCTACAGTGTACGGCGCGGGCGCAATGCCGATGCTGCCGAAGACGCCGTACGCAACTCGAAGTCCTACTCGGACAGCGAGGCGCTGCAGCTGAAGCTGATCGATCTGATTGCCCCGGACCAGGCGGCACTCTTCTCCGCGCTTGATGGCCGCACCATCACGCGCTTTGACGGCACCCAGACGACGCTGCACCTGAGCCATGCAACCGTGAAAGAGATCCCGCCGAGTCTGCGTGAGAATATTCTCGGCAAGCTGATGGATCCGAATATCGCGGTCTTCCTGCTCTTCGGGGGAATGCTGCTGATCTACCTGGAGTTCAATGTGCCGGGCACGATCATTCCGGGGTCAGTGGGCACGCTGTTCGTGGTGATGGCGCTCTTCGCGCTGAACCTGCTACCGATCCATCTGGCGGCGGTCACCATCCTGATCGCGGCGTTCATTTTACTGGTGCTGGAGGCGAAGTTTCCCAGCCATGGCGTGCTCGCGCTGGTGGGCAGCGTGGCGCTGATCTTTGCGCTGCTGACGCTGGTGGACGGCCCCATTCCACAGCAGCGCGTGCATCCGGCTATGGCAATTGCCGTGGGACTGAGCTTCGGGCTGATCACGTCATTCCTCGCGGTGATCGCGGCGCGGGCGCGGCGCAACAAGATCCTGACCGGGCCTGCTGCCCTGCTGGGCGTAACAGCCGTCGCTCAGACCGAGCTGCACCCGGTCACTGTAGGCCAGGTGCTGGTTCGGGGCGAGCTCTGGCAGGCTCACCTGGAGCCAGGAGCCTCTGCCTTGCCCGCGGGCGCTCAGGTACGGGTGCTGGGCGTGCAGGATCTGCTGCTTACGGTGCAGGCGACAGAATCCGCTCACAGCGTCGAGTAAACCCTCCCATTCGAGTAAACTGATAGTGGCGGTTTTTTGCCGCCCCCGGCGTCCTATGAGTGCGCCCAGATCAGGAGTTCCGCAAGCATGTTCAAGTTTCTCCGCAGTTGCTCTCTTTTTGCCGTTGCCGCCAGCCTCTTTGCCGTTACCGCGCACGCACAGACCGTTACACCGCTGCAACGCCAGCTCAGCCGGATCGACCTGGGCATTAGCGCGCCGTTTGAATTTACGCGCACCACGAGCGGCTCCACGCCCGCTTCCTTCCATACGCTGGTCACGGTCAATCCGAGCACGTCGGCAGGCTATATGTTCACTCTGCGCTATACCGCCTCTCCGCTGGTTGGCCTTGAGATGAACTACAAGTACACGCGTGCGACCCAGAACTATATCTACACGCCCAGCGGCACCACGACCCCGGTTCCCTTCGGCGTGCAGGCCAATATCAACGAGACCAGCTGGGGCTATGTGGCCCACGCGCCCGGCGAATACTTCGGCATCAAGCCCTTTGGCGGAGTCGGCCTGGGAACACTTCGCTTCCAGCCGACCTCGGCCGGTGGCCAGGGCGTTCTGAAGCAGTACCGCGCAGCCTACTACTGGAACCTTGGCGGCGATTACACGATCCTGGGCAGCCACTTCGGCGCGCGCGCCCAGATCCGCCAGATTTTCTATAAGGCTCCCGATTTTGGCCAGAACTACCTGACCAGCGGCACCCATACCAGCACCTTTGAACCCAGCATCGGCTTCTTCGCCCGCTTCTAAGCTCGAACGGGCTGGACGCACTTTCTAAGAGCCATACCGGCGCTGCGATACAATCAAAGCGTTCGTGCCCGGCTTGTAGTGGCGCGTGTGAGGCGTTGTGGAAACCCTGAATCTGCCCGTACTTTTTGTCGTCGCGATCGTTGCGCTTTACCTCGCCAACTCCATCAAGATCCTGAAGGAGTATGAGCGTGGCGTCGTCTTCCGGCTGGGCCGCGTGCTCCCCGAGCCCAAAGGCCCGGGCGTCATCTTCGTCTTCCGGCCCTTCGATCAGATCGTTCGCGTAAGCCTGCGGCAGGAGGCGATGGAAGTGCCTCCGCAGGATGTGATCACCCGTGACAACGTGACGCTGAAGGTAAACGCCGTCATCACGCTGCGCGTCGTCGATCCACTGAAGGCCGTGCTGGAAGTCACCAATTACATCTACCAGACCTCGCAGTTCGCACAGACGACTTTGCGCTCCGTGCTGGGCGAGTCCGACCTGGACGGCCTGCTCGCGCATCGCGACCAGCTGAACCAGCGCATACAGACCATCATTGACGGCCACACGGCTCCCTTCGGGCTGAAGGTGGTATCGACCGAGGTGAAGCAGGTCGATCTGCCCGAGTCGATGCTGCGTGCCATGGCCAAGCAGGCCGAGGCCGAGCGTGAGAAGCGGTCCAAGATCATTCATGCCGAGGGCGAATACAACGCCGCGCAGAAACTGGTGGACGCTGCTGCACTTCTCTCTACCCAGCCGATGACCTTGCAGTTACGCTATCTACAGACATTGACCGATATCGGCGTCGAGAAGAATACGACGATCGTCTTCCCGCTGCCGATGGAGCTGATGACACTGTTGAACAAGACGATCGACAGTATCAAGCCGGCGGTGAAGGACTAAGCGACGATGAAGACGGGCCCACACGACCGGAACGATGACTTCATGACTCACGAGCCACCTGAGCTGCAACGGCTGCAGGGGCATGAGCGCGATCGCGAGATTACGCTCAACATGGGCACCATCCTTGGCATCTTCTTTGGGCTGGTGCTGGTCTGCGCCGTCTTCTTCGGCATGGGCTACACGCTGGGGCGGCGTTCGTCGCAGCCTCAGGTGACAGCCGACGGCGCGCCGGCCGACAGCAACTTCAACGGCTTCAAGCCGTCTCCGCAGAGTGTGGCGATCCAGCCGGTGCCGGGATATCTCTCGTCTTCAGCCGCCGCTGCGGCCAACAATGCGGCTACGACGACGGTCTCCGCCCCGGCAGCACCTGCCGCAAGCGAAAGCGCCAAACCGGCGGCGACGGCATCCGTCGCCGAAGCTGAGACCACAAAGCCTGTCGTTGCGACGACTACACCCGCAAAGCCGCCCACCGCAGCACCGATCGTGTCTGCTCCTCCTGCACCGGCTGCAGCTGCTCCCGCACAGCCCAGTATTGTGCAGGTCTCGGCCGTCTCCCACCAGGAGGACGCGGATCTACTGGTCTCTTCGTTGAAGAAGCGCGGTTACGCTGTCTACGCGCGATCCGATGCGGGAGACAAGCTGATCCACATCCAGCTTGGCCCCTTTCCTAACCGGGCTGAGGCCAACGCGATGCGCCAGCGTCTGCTGGGCGACGGTTACAACGCCATCGTCAAGTAGCTTATTGGGCTTCGCGTGTGGCTTGCGTTGCTCGCAAATAAAAATTGACGGCAGGATTCCTGCTACTCCACCGGCTCGTAGTTAAGGTTCGGTCCGAGCCAGCGTTCCACTTCTTTGACGCTCATGCCTTTGCGCTCGTGATAGTCGACGACCTGATCACGATCAATCTTACCGAGGCTGAAGTAGCGCGACTGCGGATGAGCAAAATAGATGCCGCTCACGCTGGAGCCAGGCCACATCGCAAATGACTCCGTAATCAGCATGCCGGTATTCTTCTCGACATCCAGCAGCTGCCAGATCGTGCCCTTCTCGGTGTGATCCGGACATGCGGGATATCCTGGCGCGGGACGAATGCCGCGATAGCCTTCCTGAATCAGCTGCTCGGGCGTCAGATTCTCCGTCAACCCGTAGCCCCATTCATTGCGTACATACTTGTGCAGGCATTCGGCATAGGCCTCGGCCAGCCGGTCGGCGATAGCTTCCGCCATGATGGCGTTGTAGTCGTCGTTCTCCGCGCGGAACCCGTCGCACAACTCTTTCAGGCCGATGCCGCTTGTCACCGCGAATGCGCCGATGCTGTCCGGCAGTCCGGTCTCCTTCGGCGCGATAAAGTCCGCGAGCGACCGGCAGGGCTCGCTGCCCTCTCTGTCGGCCTGCTGCCGAAGAAAATGAAAGCGCGTGAGTACCTTGGTACGCGATGCATCGGTATAGAGCTCAATATCGTCGCCTACGGCATTCGCCGGAAAGAGGCCGTAGACGCCGCGCGCTGTGATCAGCTTCTTCGCGATGATCGTATCCAGCAGCTTATTCGCGTCGCTGAAGATCTGACGTGCCTGCTCGCCCTGATTCTCGTCTTCAAGAATGCGCGGATAGATGCCCTTTAGACCCCACGTATGAAAAAGCGGCGACCAGTCGATGAACTCGCGCAGCGTCTTCAGCGGAAAATCCTTCATCACCTGCACGTCTTTGTCTGGAAATGCGGCAATATCCTCGGCACGCCATTCGATCGGCGTCCGTCTTTCGCGCGCAATCTCGATGGGAACTGCCTGCTTGCGCGGAGCGGCGTGTGCCTTGCGCAGCGCGTCGTAGTCGGCGCGATGTTTTGCGACGAACTCTTCCTTGCCATCGTCGCTGAGCAGGCTGGTAGTCACCGGCACAGCACGGCTGGCATCCAGCACGTGGACGACGGGCTGGCTGTAGTGCGGGGCTATCTTCACAGCAGTGTGTGCCCGGCTGGTCGTGGCTCCGCCAACGAGCAGTGGCAGCGTAAAACCCTGGCGCTCCATCTCCTTGGCCACATGCACCATCTCGTCAAGCGACGGCGTGATCAGGCCGCTGAGGCCGATCATGTCGGCTTTTTCAGCCTTCGCGCGCTCGAGAATCTTTTCGCACGAGACCATCACGCCGAGATCGATGACATCGTAGTTGTTGCAGGCGAGCACAACGCCGACGATGTTCTTGCCGATGTCGTGCACATCGCCCTTCACGGTTGCCAGCAGGATCTTGCCCTGTGCCTTGACGACTTCGCCGGCAGCGATCATCGCCGCCTTTTCCGCTTCCATGAACGGCGTCAGATGCGCTACAGCCTTCTTCATCACGCGGGCTGACTTCACCACCTGTGGGAGGAACATCTTGCCTGCACCGAAGAGATCACCGACCACGCCCATGCCATCCATCAGCGGGCCTTCGATCACCAGCAGCGGGCGGCCCAGCTTGACGCGAGCTTCCTCGGCGTCGATCTCGATGTACGCGTCGATTCCCTTCACCAGCGCGTGCGAGAGACGCTCTTCCACTGTCCCGTTGCGCCACTCTTCAGCCTTTTTTTCACTGGCTACTGTACCCCTGCCGGCGTTTAGTGGCACGGTCACCGGTGTTGTAGCCGGCGACGGCATCACCTATACCTACGGCAGCACCGGCACGGCAACCTCGCCGGTGACGAGCACCTATCCCATCACCGCAGCGATCAGCGATCCCAATGCAAAGCAGGGCAACTACACCATCAGCAATACGCCTGGGGTGTTGACGCTCAGCAAGGCAACGCTATCTGTTGCGGCGAATGCAGCCAGCAGCACTTACGGTGCTGCGCTGCCTACGCTCACCGGTACACTGACCGGCGTTATTGTGGCTGACGGCATCACTGCCAGCTACTCGACGACCGGAACATCCAGCTCCGCCATCGGCCCGTATCCCATCACGGCAGCGTTGAACGATCCGAACGGCAAGTTGGCGAACTACACCGTCAGCAATACCGGCAACACGCTCACGATCGCCAAGGCAGCACTGAATGTCTCGGTAAATGCTGTGACCAGCACCTACGGTGTAGCCTTCCCAGCCTTCACGGGAACGGTCTCCGGCGCAGTCGCCGGTGATGGCATTACGGCAGCGTACAGCACTACGGCTACGCCAACGTCTGCCGCTCTCGGCACCTACAGCATCACGGCAGTGTTGAACGATCCCAACAGCAGGCTCGGCAACTACACCGTGACCAACACGCCCGCCGCGCTGACCATCAGCAAGGCACTGGCGACGGTAAGCGCAAACCCGGTGAGCCGTATCTACGGCGTGGCCAACCCAACGCTTACGACGAATGCCACCGGCTTCCTTCCCGCAGATGGCATTACGTTGAATGCAACTACGTTGGCGAATCTCGCTTCACCGATTGGCAGGTATCCCATCACGGTGACTCTGAATGATCCGAACACGAAGCTTGGCAACTACACTGTGACGAATAACGGGGGCACACTGACGGTAACGTCGGGAGCTACGACGGTGACCATCGTACCGAGCATCGTCAACGTCAACGCTGCTTCCACCGTGACCTACACTACGACCGTAGCCTCCGCTGCGGGAGCAGTGCCTACCGGCACCGTAACGCTGACCTCAGCGAACGGCAACACCTTCGGTCCCTTCACGCTGAATGCAAACGGCGTGGCAACAGGTACCGGTGTACTGACGGGTGCACCGCTTGGCGCGGATCTCATCACCGCTACCTACTCGGGCGATGGAAACTACGTGTCGAACGTGGGAACGAAGCAGCTCACAGTGGGCATT
>Ga0206925_1040_pt1 | contig 29529 bp, 23 predicted proteins | sample Alteio_BWOrgHeat_62_FD_152944 | JGI IMG/M metagenome (GOLD analysis project Ga0206925, IMG submission 152944) | Enriched cells from forest soil in Barre Woods Harvard Forest LTER site, Petersham, Massachusetts, United States -... | ecosystem: Environmental > Terrestrial > Soil > Temperate forest >...
CCGATGTGGATCAGGATGGCCCCATCACTCACCCCTGGAAGCCATGGTTAGCATGGAATTGTCGGCCAATGTTCCTGTCGCTGGTCAGATTGCCGTCCATGATCATTTGACATCATTTGCTATCAGTGCGTATTTTTCTCGTCACTTCAAATGGAAATTACAATCATGATTTCCATATATGCAGCATTGGACTCTCACGCGATGCGCATCATGGCGTCAGCAACCCTCTTCGTATGGTGCGCTTCCGCTGCCGAAGTTCACTGGACACAGAAATCGACCGCATGGGAAGAGGGGGCCGCCTGGTCGACGGGCTCACCGCCGGGGCCAGACGACATCGCAGTGTTCTCCGCAGATCAGAATATCGTGCATCAGCCGGTAGTGCACGGAAAAGTCACGGTCAAAGGCCTGATCTTCGACGCAGGATCGGGAGCAGGGCATCCGGTATCCATGCCTGGTGCCAAGGGGGGCGAGACACAGATCAAGAACGCCAGTTGGATCATCGAAGGCCAGGGCCGGATCGCAATCGGGAATGAGGGAATCGTCGTTCGTCGGGGGAACGTTCTCATTCACTTGGACCTCGAGCTGATCGCAGGACAGCCGTGGATCATCGGTGATGACGGTTTCCGTCCCACTTTGATCATGCCATATTTTATCGATCTTGGCATGGTCGGCACTCCGATGCTCGTGCTCACTGGGAATATCGACGGATCCGGTGGAATCATCAAACACGGCGAAGGTCGAGTCTTCTACACCACAAACCGACCACCGGTGTTCTCTGGCGGCACATGGATCACGGAGGGGACCATCGAGTGGGCGCTCATCGGATTGAAGGTGCCGACTCACTGTACCTTTGGTTCAGGGCCGATTGTCATCGATGGAGGATTTTTCGCTATCGGCGCGACCAACTCACTTTCGACTGCATGTCCGACGCTGGATTCTCCGGTGCGCATCACCGAGCGAGGAGGAGAATTGCAATACATGCAGGAGGGCCCTGCGGAGAAGAATCCATCTACCTGCTACGCCAGCACAGTCGATCTTCGTGGCATTCTCCGCGTCGAGCACGAAACGATTCAAAATACCCCCTGTAATGCAGTGCTCTCTGGAGAATTGAAGATCTGGCAGGGAACTCCAGCCATGCCTGGGGTGGCGATCAGCGGCGTCTTCTCATTCATGTCTTCGATGCTGTGCATGGGCCGCATTGTCGATGGTCCAGGCAATGCGGGTAATCCGCTCTTTCTGCGATCGTATGCGGGGGCGCTCACGATCGCCAATCCAGAAAATGATTACTCAGGTTCGACCGTTGTGTCATTCTCGTCAAGCGATGGTTGTGGGGCGATAAGCCATACGGGCACCGTGGTGGTGTCGCGAGAATCACATCTTGGGCGTGGCGATCTCATCGTCGAGCCTGGCGGACGGATTCATCTCGCAGCTGTCGGAAATCTAAATTTAGATACGAACGTGCATGTCGAGTCCGACGCGCTCGCACTCGGCGTGCTCGGAGTCGGGTACGATGGCGTGCCGAATCTCACGGCTGATTCCACCGGTGTCCTAGCCATTGACTGCTCCAACTTCACCCACGTCATCGATCTCTCACGGCTTGGTGATGGGAAGATGCGCTTGGGTTCCCGTGACCGAGGGGTTTTCACGGCTGATAGGCTTTCTCCTGGAGCTGGCAACATCTATCGGCTGGGCGGTGGTAGCTTGGGTGGAATACCTGGACGCGGCTGGCCGAAGTGCGCGGCGTCACTTGCATCCCCAGGGAATCCAGGCGAGCACATCGCCGCCAAGCATTGGATCCGCAATCATAGTGTGATGAACGAGAACGGGAATCCTGGATCATCGCCGGGCGGTGGACTTCTGACTATCACGCACGGCGTGCTGGTGGGAGACGCGGCGGTGGAGGTTGGATCTATGAGTCGATTCGGGGATAGTGCGGTGACGCTGCTCGACGCCAACACCTTCACTGGTGCGCTCTTGGTTCAAGGTCCAAACCAGAGCTCCTACATCAGTAGCATGGATAGCCACGGCAGCACCCTTGAAGGAGTTGCCCAGGCTGCAGGAAGCCCCTTTGGTTCACCTAGTGGCGATGTCAGGCTGATCAATAGCACTATCAAACTCACCGGCGTCACCGCGGGGACGTCGGTTGAAAAGCGGACGCTGGCAATCGTCGGTCTTTCCACTCTCGCCATCGACGCGAATATTGATCATCCAACTACCCTGGCATTTTCCCGCATCATGCGTGAAGGTCGTGCCGTGCTAGCGATCGATCCGCAGCAGGAATCATTGGGAGATCACGAGAGAGTGTTCATCCGCGAATGGAAGACCAACCGCGACCTGATGCCGCCGTGGTGCCTTTACGTCTCGACCAAACGCTGGTTAGGAAATTGGTGCGACGGCAAATACCAACTCGATCCCGGGATGACAACTGGACCAGATTTTATTGCCTACGAAGTTGACACCGGCATGCGCCGATTCAACGCCTACCATACCGATCTCGCCACCGCCACGGCCACCGATGTGGTCAAGATCGGATCTGCCAAATGGTCTGGAGCGACATACGCCGTACGGGCGCTACGAACGACGGGCTCTATCACCGGAAAAGGCCTGATTCATATCCGTGAGGGGGGCCTGATTCTTGGCGGAGATTTTACCCCTGACCTCGATTTTGGTGATACCGAAGGCGTGATTTATGCGCACAACCTCAATCCCGAATTCCGCGGACAAAACGATTCCTGTCACACACTGTCAGGCATCATCTCCGGGTCCCAAGGCATCACCGTACTCGGTGGACCATTGCCTTGGAGTTGGGACTGGTCGGTTCCCGCGAGTGACGGTCTACGGATAACTAATGATTCCAATAATTTCAGCGGCATGGTTACAGTCACCGGCGGAACGCTGTACTTCACACCTGATCGAGAACATGCAGGCGTCCTATTGCATGGCAGTCTCGGCGATCTGAGGAATGAAATCACGCTCGAGGGCGGATATCTCGCTCGTAATGACGGCCATTCGATGGGCGATTGCATCGCTTCATCCCGGATTCTGCATCTTGGTCCGGGTGGCGGATACATCCATAGTGGACCGCTCATCATACGTGCAAAGATCACGGGTCCCGGGTTCCTTTCACAGACAATCGAGGGCGCAAGTCAGGTCACGATCACGAACGGTGCCAATGACTATTCCGGTGGAACATGGGTGGCAATGGAGAAGGGAGGCGGATTCACGGTAACAGAAAACGGTAAACTCGGGGTTGGGCCGGTGCTGGTTTCACCTGACACCATTCTGACGCTCCATGGCAACGACAATATTGATTCGAATGCATGCCTGAGGATCTCCTACTGTGGTTTGGCATTGTTCGAGTCCGTGCGTCCTGTGATCGGTTCGCTATCTGGGAGCGGTGTAGTCTATTTGGGCGTGAAGGGCGCTAATAAGCCAGGACACGACACCTGCCTGACTGTGGGCGCTGATGGAACGGACGCTACGTTTTATGGCTCCATTCGTCAGCGCGGAAACCGAATCGATACTGGGAACGGTATCGGGTCGCTGGTCAAGAGCGGATCGGGCGTCCTCACTCTTTACGGGGGACATACCTATACTGGACCGACCACCATTGCCCAGGGCAGCCTCGATCTCAGGGGTGGGATCGCTGGCGACGTGATCGTTCCAACGGAGGGGACTCTCGCCGGAACAGGGAGCATCTCCGGTTCACTATTCGTAGCTGGCGGAACGCTTGCGGTCGATTCTGGGAATCCTGACGGGAAGATGCTACTGGTCGCCGGCAGCGCGACGCTGGATGGAAGGATCGTGCTCGTTTCAAAATTCCATCCTGCGCTCGCGCCAGGGCAATCACGCGATGTATTGACAGCCGCAGCCGGAATCACTTGCCACATGACGGATACGCCAGTCGATTTCTCACTGTCGTTGGTCAATGGGAGCAAGACCCTCCGGATCACCAAGAAATGAGGGTTTTCACATGATAATTTCACCAGAAAACAATATTGGATTATCAATCATTCCGCCTCTATCTTCGACGCCATGTGACACGATCGATCTTCTCGAATCGACCACTGGGCGCATATCGCCGGTGGGGCTTAACACAGAAGAGCGACCATCACTCGATGCTTATCCCGAGAGCATGGGGCCTCAGTTAACCGCTCCCCATATTCGGCACATCCTTAACATTCAGCCTCGGAATATAAACAATGAGAGATGATCATCAAACCGCTTTCCTTTATCGCCACGTGGTCTTTCTCACCCTGGCAATGTTGGCAGTCGGTCATTGCAGATGTTCAGCGGAAAACAGCGCAGCGGGCGATTGGGTTATGCTCATCGATTATCATGATTCTTCGCAATTCAATTTCCTGAATAATGAGCAGCTCATGATCCATATGGGGATGAACGGTTGGGGGACAAACTGGGCATGGACCACCACCGCATCCCAAGGAAGATGGACGTCAGAGGTGTTAAATCAGTCATTCCCGATCACTATCGGCGCAAGCAAAATCATTATCAATGAGCATGCTGAGAAGATCTCAGAGAAGACGATTTCCTTTCAATATAATTTGAGCGCTGATGCCGATATCCCGTTGACTGAGCTCAGCTTATCTTTCCTCCCAGATAGGCGATTCGGCGCTAGCTCAATATTCATGATTGATCCCGATGGAAAGAGCACAGAGATCACCGTTCCGATTGAATATGGACATCGTAATTACGGAAAAGCTTCGAAAATAGAGTTTTCTTCCAAACAATTAGGTGTTATCGAGTGCGATGTGACCCCGCCATGTTCAGTATCGACCGACGGGGCACTCCGCTTGGCATTGGCAGAAAAATTGTTTAAAAAGGGGACGTCCAGCACCTCTGTGTCTTTTTCCTTCCAGAGTCCGGCGTCATTCGCAATCACCCCCAGTGACATTAAGAAACGTACCGTCGTGATGGAAAAAGCGGACTGGTTTCCCATGGTCGTGGCAAATGACAATGGGCCTAGCGTCATTGGATGCGAAGAATGGCTTGAGCATCCGGCTGGCCGACATGGAAAGATTCGTATCGTGGACGATCATTTTCAATTCGATGATGGATCACGAATCAAGTTTTGGGGGACCAATTTAGCATTTTATTTGTCAGCCCCGAGCAAGTCTGACGCCGATTTTACTGCGGCACGGTTCGCCAAGTATGGCATCAATTGCGTACGCATGCATAAATTCACCTGCATGGGTGGCATGGGGATCGGTGACGATAAGGATGCCAGGATGATGGTCCCTGACGGATTGAAGCGCCTTGATTACTTCGCAAAACAGCTTTCCGATCGTGGCGTCTATTATGGCTGGTCGCACACCTTTCAATTCCAGATTGGCCCCGCCAACGTGAAGGACTTGGTCGGTGGCGCTGAGATAATGAAAAACTGTGGCGGGAACACCTACGGACTCATTAATTTTGCCGAGGACGTTCAAGATCTTCTGATTCAGCGGACGGTGGCGCTCCTGAAGCATGTCAACCCATATACCAATGTTCCCTATTGCCAGGATCCCGCCTTGGCTTTCATCGAATTGCAAAATGAAGACGACGTCTTTTTCTATACGACAGCCACTGCTTACAGTAAGTGCCCTACATATCGGAAATTGCTCATCGGACGATTCTGCGATTGGCTCATCAAAAAATATACTACTCAGGCAGCGCTCAGCGCTGCCTGGGGCGGCTCCCTCGCAAATCAGAGCCTGGAAAAAAGAGATATAGAGGTCGAATCGAATCCATGGTTTGAAGGAGTTGACCACTTACCACAAGTCAATGCTGAGGCCAGGCAGCGTCTTCTCGACAACGCAGCATTCTTGCATGATGTTCAAGATAAATTCTACAATAAGTTCGTCGGCGCCATCCGCGATACCGGATATCGTGGGCCGCTTATCGGATCGCCCTGGCAAGCGCCAGCGATGCTCCCGTTGCTCTACAATTTAAAATCTGACGCAGAAGTCGGGACTGTTGATCGTCACAACTACTTCGGTTGGTTATTTGGCAGCATGCTGTCTAAACCAGGAAGCGGCTATCTTTCAAGTGGACTACAACAAGTATTGGATAGGCCATTCGCTCTTTCTGAGTGGATTAGCCAATACCCTTGTTGTTATAGCGCTGAAGGACCTGTCTTGGTGGCGGCATATGGATTGGGTCTGCAAGGCTGGGATGCCTCCTATGAATTTCAGTCTGGACATAATCATGCAAAAACATACATCGATGCTCCCATTGGTCAAAATTTATGGAACGCGGACTTGCCGAACCAGATAGGACAGGCACCAGTTCTTGCGCGGATGATAGATCGCGGAGATATCACTGAAGGCGATGTCATCTCGGTGCATCAAGTGAGCTCAAAGAATCTTGCGGAAGGAAGTTTTGATTTCTCGGATCAAGTCAAGCAGGAGGGCGATATCAAGTCGTTTGCTGGATCGACTCCACCAGAGGCTCTAGCTGCAGGTAGAGTGGCGATAGCCTTCAATGAAGACGCTAAGCCATCGATATTCCCCGATATGAGTAAATTCACCTCGGGTAAAGTCATCACCTCTTCCACTAATCAATTGCGATGGGATTACTCAGGGAAAGGATTCATCACTATTGACTCGAACGGGACAAAAGGAGCCGTTGGCTTTGTGGGCGGGAAAACCCTATCGCTAAATGGAATCAGCATGAAAATCGACACCGATTACGCGTCTGTTTTGATAACAAGTCTGGATATAGGAAAGACTATTGTGGACTGTCATCATGCATTGATTTCTGCGACAGCGCGTGAATGCAATTCTGGATTTTCCTACACCCAATACGACCAACAAGTGGCATATAGTGGCAAACTTCCTGTGCTTCTTGAACCGGTTAAAGCGTCCATCTCCATCACAATGCGAGGGATTGATTCCGTGAATATCCTTGATCAAGATGGGCGTGAGACAGGTCGATCCACGGCAGTCATGAATGGATCTTTTATTATCGATGAGGCGAACGATAAATCATTCTATTACGAAGTTATATTTAAATAATTTGGCACCTCGAACCAGTGACATGCTCTGCTCCAGGAGAATTGGCGGATTCGCATCAGATATCACGTGATTATTCCAGAACTTCCGACCCACTGCATGGCAAGGTTAAGTTGCCAGCATGGCCTGGTCCCGAATCCATGCCGCAGCGCCAGGCATTGGATAAGGTTTTGACAAACCACCACAGACCCAGGCAGAACGCGACAATCGACGACAGAAGCAGACCCAAATTCTGCATCTGCTGCACGAACTGCATGGCCCTCCCTAACCTGATATTGCTAGGCTCTCTAAGATGAGTCTTGGGTGACGTGCTGCCAGCCGAAGGAGCGCGATGGCAGCTCCATCAGGAGCACGTCGTCCCTGTTCCCAATTTCGGAGTGTGCCCAGGCTGATGCCAAGTGAGGCTGAAAAATCAGATTGCTTGAGGCCAAGCATCTCACGAAAGGCAGAAATATCGGTCGCCTTTGGGTGGCCATGCTTCAGCCGTTCACGTGCGACGGCGGGCATGGGCACGCGTCCAGGCAGAAGAGTCTCATCGTCCTCGGGAGCCCGAGCAAGACGAGCCGCATTAGGTCGATGAGCTCGAATGGCAGCGGACGATCGGGTAACGGTGGCCATATCAGCCTCTGAGCTTTCTGAGATAGTGGGCTCGAAGCGATGCATTTGCCTTACGCGCCGAGATGATACGGATGATCTCACCGTCCATTCGTTCGGTGATGGTGACGCGTAAGATCACGGAAATCGTTCCTGCCATTCCAATGATGGTCCAACGATCCTCATCGTCGCTGTGGTCCGCATCGTATAACTCAAGACGGTTGCAATCAAGTACGGCGAGGGCGGCTTCGGAGAAGGAGATCCCACGCTGCTGGATGTTGATGGCTTCCTTGGCGTCATCCCATTCGAATCGTATCACGCGAGAACGATAGTCCACACAGAAAGTACGTCAATGACGTACCGGCATATGGTTCCCTCGCGGTCTGGATCAGATTTGGGCCTACTTCACCGGCGAAGGCCGATGACGAGTCTTACGCTCAATGCGATCACCCGCATGAGATATCTCGCGGTCCTTAACCCGATCCAAAATGCGGAGGACAGTCTTGGGATCGGCTCGCTCGACACCAATTAACTGCACCAACGTGCGGTCGTGTGAGAGGGACCGACGACGATTCAACAACTTTTGCTCCAGTTTTGCCTGAGACTTCGTTTTCGTGGCCTGGCACGCATCAAACTCGCACCTATAGATGATAAACTGATGCAAACATTATGGAGGTATCTTGTAATACTTTGCATCGCACACCAACATGACGCGCTTCTTTGTCCAACGCTTGCCCGCCATCGTGGACTGAATCGTGGGAATGCGCGCCCTTATGTTCAGGTACACAGCAAGGACATTACGCGTTCCGATGTCCGTGCAGCGGTACTTCTTCCCGCTCATCCAGAACGTCTTGCCGATGGTAAACTGCGACAGCTTCATGTCTGTAGAATAACGAAGTGCTCGTGGGCTCAATGGCCTCCACCGCTGCGCTCGGTATACAACACGGCGGCGCTGGCCTACTGCTGTGGTAGGTGCTCACTCGCACCGGCGCTCATAAAGCGGTTTGACGTGCCGCGGCACGGCCTCTGCGCTGCAGGGGATGAAGCGGTTCTGGAAGATGCCGTGGTAGCCGAAGAGCGGACCCCAGGTCCGGTTCACCACCCTGACCGTGATGTGGTAACAAGACTGCTCATCATCGTACCATTCGTGGACGTCGGCGATGCCGGTGAAGAGCTGCGGGAAACGGAAGCCGACATTCCCGATGTAGAAGCGCTGTTCGCCAGAGCGCAGGTGGAGCCCGCCGTGGTCGTCAATGCTCATCGCGATGTCGACGGCAAGATGCTGGTGGGTGCCGAGGTAGTCGACGATCATGTTGCGCTGGCGGCTGTGGATCATGGTCGCGTCGAAGCGGTGCTGGCGCCCGAGCGAAAAAGTGCGGATCCAGGTCACGGTCTCGCGTCCGAAACCATCGACATAGGCGTAATTTTCTATGGTGAATGGGACATCGCGTCCGCGCTGCGGGACCAGGATGTGGCGCCACGCCCCGCATTGGAGGAAGGGCAGGGTCCAGAAGGGTCCATGCCAGACCTCCTCCATGGTGCCAGTGCCGATGGCGGCTGTGCCATCCGCGCTGGAGAATCCGAAGCGTTCCTGGATGCGCGGATGCAGGCGGGTGAAGTCGGCGCCCAGGACCAGTTGATAGATCGAGGTCATGCCGGGATCTCCGGGGTTCGGCGGCAGCGGCGCGCGCTCGGCAAATCCCTTTGCGTCATCAGCGCGATCATGGACAGGGCGATCATCCCAGCGCCGAGAGTGAGCGGGGAGAAGGGTGCGGTGACCAGTTGTGGCCGGGCAATGCAGGCGGCTACCGCCAATGGCGCCATCGCCGCCACCGTCAACCACAGCGGCCAGCGGCGGTGCGGCAGCAGCACGCAGGCGCCGATAATAAGTTCGGCGACGCCGATGGCGGCGACCACATTGGCGGCAGCGGCGGGACGCCACCCCGCGGCTTCCACGAGGGCGCGTTCGGCCTGCGGATAGAGCAGTTTCGGGACCAGTCCATGCCAGCTCCAGATTGCCGCAACCGCCAGACGCGAGGTCACGTGAGTGCGCAGTCGCGACCAGGAAATGTCCGGCGGGATGCCCCGTTCGATCCATAGGCGCAGGCAATCGAAGCTGATTGCGGTCGCCCAGCCGAGCAGCGGCCGGAAGCACCAACGGTCGACGGCGCCGCCGACTATGCCAAAGCGGTGTTCATAGGTGTAGCGGGTCAGGAAGTTGATGCCGTCGTCGCGTGGAATGTATTTCCAATAGCCGCCGCCCTTGGTGATGAGCGAGCGGCTATCGTCAGATGCGAAGCGGAGGGTCGAGGTGCGGATGCCATCGGTTTCCGTCGTATTAACGCTTTCGCCGGTGCCTGCGATGACGAGGCCCGCACCGATCCTGGTCCGGTACAGGAATAGTTGCGTCTCGCCTTCAGCCCGCGGCAGGTAGGTAATCGAGGAAAAGCGCAGATCCCAGGTCTGGTGCAGTGACGGGTCCTGGGTCTTCGCGAAGAGTTCATCTATGCTGCCGTGGATGAGGATTTCCACGTATATGGGAGCCGTGGCCACGGACTATTCCTAAGGGGTTCCCAAGCACGTTCCACGGCTGATCTTCAAGCGGGTTCATGCGGTTGTGATATGATCTGCAGCCCGATGAGCATCCGCTATTTGCGCCTGAATTGGTTCAGTCGATATTGTTCCACGCTTGGTAGATATGCGGATAGAGTTGTTCACCAACATCAGAGAACATCCAGTACCGAGGCCCTCCATTATAGGCCGCCGTATGGAGTGGCACTTCTACATCAGAGAATAGGATTCCCCATATCCCGGCATGGCCCATGTCGTTGAAGACATATCCAGCGATCAACTTGCCGTCTACAATCTTTGCAACCAACTTGGAGGTTGAGGCCCCCCGTGCTTCGGGGATTTCTGAGATCGGCGTTAGCGACACATGCTGCTCCGCTATGTCGACCGTAAAAGCATGATCCTTCCCGTCTGGTGGGGTGGCCGTTCGTGCTGCGTTGAGGATCCGCGTGTAGTAGTCGCAAGGATGTCCCCAGCCCTTGGAGATGATGTCGTTCTTCTCGGCTATCCCCGCGGCCATCCAGATGCTGATGCCGAGGGTTTCACTGAGTCGAGACGGTGTATGTTGTTTCGCAATAGCCCGGTCTGCTTCATTCAGTTTCAGAAAAGCGACGCCAAGCCTGTATGTGGCGTTGGTAAGGGCGAGCATCCTCGTCGAGTCGAGTTCCTGCCCCTGATTGGGGACCATGGGGTCGATTGCCTGAAGCTCCTGATTGAACCGCGCGAGATCGGTATCGGCCCTCGTGCAGGCGCTGACCAAGACCATGACGGCGAGGCCAGCGATCGCCGCCAGGATTCGACACCCGCAACGCCAGGGGAGCCGAGAAGCGCTGCCCAGAGGCGCCGGGACTGGCAGTGAATGAGCGCTCATGGGAGGATTGTGAGAGAGTGTACGGCATGAAGGCAGTCATCACGGGTCAGGCACGCACAGCGAGCGTCACGACGCCACGCATGTGCTGCAGTTGCCGCACTACCAATCCCGCAATTGGGGACCGATTTGGGGACCAAAACACCATGTTTTGCATAACAACGAGCCGAGCCGCAGAAACGCCTAAACCCTAGCGATTGCTAGGGTTTAGGACTTTGGAGCGGGCGAAGAGACTCGAACGCCTATTCGGGACACGGTCGGAATTGACGTAGAAAGGACTTATAACGAATCCCGACCACCGGCCACGGCCGGAAACGGCCCGACAGTTGTGCCGAAGTTGTGCCGAGGAGGCATACTCGACGGCTCGCTGATCGGCGCCGCTTCCAGCGGCAGCTCGGTGGCAGGGGGTCTCGCATGCCGAAGCGCACGGTGTCCAACCGCCAGGACCGCATCGTCATCACCGACCGGTGGAAGGCCAAGGGTCGCCAGGAGGGCAAGCGGTGGATTGTCTAGCGACATTTAGATTGGCCGATCAATTGGCGTTCTACTATTTTCATAGTATACTATTCAAAACTATCTATACTCTTGCGTGCGTAGTTCCGTTGGGTTCCGGCGTCATCGAAAAGGTCCTGCGCTTCGGGCCTTGGTGGGCCCGGCTTGGACTTTTCGACAACGCCTCCCCGGTTCAATTTCAGGTAGTACATGGGCTCTCTGTTATTCATAATCATTCTGTTCAAGTTCAACGCTTACGCGCTGCCGAGGCGACTTTTCGACGTTCCGCCTCTCGCAGACGATAGGACTCGGCGCCGAATTCAAGGATGGTGCTGTGATGCACCAGGCGGTCGATGGCTGCCACGGTCATGGTCTTGTCGGGAAAAAGCGCGTCCCAATCCTTGAACGCGCGATCGCAGGTGACGATCAGCGACCTGCGCTCATAGCGTTCTGCGATGAGGTCGAAGAGCACGCTGGTCTCTGCGGGATCTTTTCGCGCGTAGCCGATATCATCGAGGATGAGGACATCGATGCGGTCGAGCTTGGTGAGCATCTGCGGCAGTGCGAGATCCTTCCGCGCCGCCTGGAGGCGCTGGACCAGTTCGTTCGTGCGGATGTAGAGCACTGAGAATCCAGCGTCGACCAGGCCATAGCCGATGCCGTTTGCGCAGTGAGTCTTGCCGCTGCCAGTACCGCCGAAGGCGAGGATGTTGCCTCCCTTGGCGACCCAGTCCCCGGCAAGCAACAATTCGGCCTGCGAGCGAGAGACGGTTGGCACGCAGGTGAAATCAAAGGTGTCGAGGCGTTTGCCCGGCAGCAGATGGGCAGCCTTCAAGCGTGCCGCCAGCCGCCGGCACGAGCGCTCGGCCAGTTCCTGATCGCACAGAGCGGCCAGGAAGCGTTCATGGGTCCAGTGATCGCGGAGGGCCTGCGCAGCAAGTTCCTGCCAGCAACGAACCATGGTGGGGAGATGGAGGGCTTTCAGCGCCATGGGGATGGCCTGTGCCGCGGGTATGGGAGCGATGGCGGGTTTGGTGGTCATGCGGGGATGGCTGGGGTGGAGGGAGCCGACGGCAGGGCCAGCAAGCGGTCGTAGGCGGTGGGGTTGGGATCGGGAAGTGCGATGGTCGGGATGGTGCAGAGGCGCGGGACTGCGAATTCGGCGCGCAGGGCTTCCACATCAGGGAGCTCTCCGCGCGCCAGCAGGGACTCCAGGCGGCTTGCCAGCGCGTCCTCACAGGCATGCGTATGGGCCAGATGGAGGAGGCGCACGTAGATACGGCAGGCGATGGCTTCATTCACGCGATCGCGCAGATGCATCCAGGTGCGGGCAAATACCGGCCTGGGATGGAGGTCATCGCGGTAGATCAAGCGAGCGAGCGCACCAGGCTTGCGCACCAGATTGTCGATGATCAAGTGATAGTTGACGTGGCGCGTCTGGTCCGCGCGGTGGATGCGCGGGCAGACGTAGACGCGGTTGCGCCCGTCGAAGAATTCCAGGCGGTCATCGTAGATGCGCACCACCAAGCGGTGGCCGTTCAGACGTGGCGGCACCATGTAATACTTGTGCAGCACGCGGATGAGTGCGTAGTAGGACACGACGCCGATCGCCTCCGTCCAGGTCACGGGCGGATGCGGGGGCAGCGGACGCAGATGAGCGCGCTCGGTGCTGAAGGCTGCGCGGCAGCGCTGGTTGCGTTTATCCACGCAGCCATCGACAAAGGCTCGGTACTCGGCCAGATCGGCGAAGTCCCTGGAGCCGCGCAGGATCAGCGCTTGGTCGAGCGCGGTTTTAAGATGGCCATTGGGAGACTCTATCGAGCCATTCTCGTGTGCCTGGCCGCGGTTGTTCCGGGTCGGGTCGCAGCCGTAGTGATGGCACAGCGCGAGGAAGCGCTGCGTCAGGTCATGCTGCTGCGAGAGATTTTTGAACGCCGCCGAGAGGCTGTCGGTGCGCAGCGTTGTAGGAATACCATCGAGGTGCTCGAAGGCGATGCGCAATGTCTCGGCGAGTGCAGCGAAGCTCTCGCCTCCGAGAATGACATGGGCGCTCGACCAACCGCTGTAGGCAAGCCGGAAGTGTCCGAGGCGATGCGGCAGCGGCTGGCCGCCGATGGTGACCCCGAGTTGATCGCAGACCGTGAAATCGGCGATGCCCTGCCAGCCGGGCGGATGTTCCTGCGGGAAGTAGGTCTCCTGAGCAGGTCCATGCAGAGCGCGCCAGGAGCGGACGCGACGCTCGAAGGTCCTCAGCAGCGAGTCCGGGAATTGGCCAGAGCAGCGGCGCTGCAGCTCTGCGAACATGACCTTCGCCTGCAGCGGCTTTTCGGTGCGTAACAGCGGGACCACGTGGTGATCCCAGACCTTCTCAAAGGCATCAGGGCGCGTGCGATAGGTTCGCGGACCCTTCGCCTGTTTGCCGCCATGGTCCAGGCGCCGAGCAGTGCGAATGCTGATGCCCGCTCGATCAGCGGCCTGTTGTTGAGAATGTCCGTCGGCTCGTTCGCGCATGTAGGTCGCGACTTGCCGGGGGGTGATATGCTTCCCGCTCATGCCCCAGGCATGCCGCAAATGCAGTCATGCTGAAAACATTAGCTATAGGGATAGCAGAACCGGCCATCCTAGTTGTCGCTGACCGGCCAAGTTAATTGTCGCCGGGCAGCTTATCCTGCGGTTATTCCACCTGAGATCTTCGATCGCGTCCAGGATCGCTTCACAGAGCGGCAGAAATGCCTCGACCCGGTGGCCATGCTAGAAAGTCTGCGGCGCATCCACCTGGAGCATGGCGTCATCACGCCAGCGTTGGTGGCAGCCGATCCGGGCCTCCCGAGCTTCGGAGTGGTGACTCGGCACTTCGGGGGCATCACCGGAGCTCTCTACCGCTTATATGCCGATGTGCAGGAGCGGGCGCGCCAGGGGGTCATCGCGAAGATCAAGGAGTACGAAGGGAAAGTCGAGCTGCATCAGGATTTCCTGGTGATCAACGACCGCGTGACCGTGCTCATCCAGCCAGCGGTTCCGGTTCTTGGCTTTGAGTCGCCATCCTGGCTTTTCCGACCCGACCAGAGGCCCGTGGTGGACATCACAGTGGGGGTTCCCCTCGCTGACCACGAAGAAGGTGTCATCCTCGGCTACTTGGTCATGCCCCGGCTGATGATGCCGACAGGGTGGTTGCGGCTGAGTGGCAGCAACGCCGGCCTCATCGACCTCCACGGATATCATGGGCTCGAGTTCCTGAAGGAGTACGTGGCATGACAGCAGATGCCACCGCTCCCACCGTGACCGCTGGGAGCAAGCGCACCTTCGCACTGATTCGTGTGGATGCGGTTGACATCGTCACGCCCCGAGGTCGCGGGTCTCGGCAGTTCAAGGCGAACGTCAAATCGATATCTGACAACGGCATGTACAAGCCAATTTTGATCAATGCACGCGATTTCGATAAGACGAAACGGTACAAGCTGATCTGCGGCGAAGGCCGTCTGCGGGCGCACCGGGAACTCGGGAAGGAATCCATCAAGGCAGAAATTGTCAATGTCGACACCGCCACAGCACACATCATGACACTGGGCGAGAACATGACCAAGTGCCCGCCGCAGGCCGTTGAGTATGCATACGCGCTGCTCGACATGCAGAAGAAGGGAGCATCGGTCGCGGACCTTGAGCGGATCACTGGATATTCAGGGGTCTACGTCCGTGGATATCTGACCTTGGTACAACGGGGTGAGGAGCGATTGCTCAAGGGTGTCGAGCAGGGAATCTTCACCTTGGACTTCGCGATGAAGGTTGCGGATTCTGGCGATGGATCGATCCAGCATGTCCTCATGAATGCTTTCGATGCGAAGCTCATCACGGCCCGCCATGTCGAATCGGTTCGGAAGATCCTCACGGCTCGCACCCAGCAGGGATCGGGACTCAAGGCGGGCAATCCCAAGAAGCCAGCCGATCGGGGATCCTACTCAGTCGACGACCTGAAGCGGGACATTGCCAAGCTGACCAAGGAAAAGGAAAAATTCGTGGAAGAGGCCGGGAGTCGAGAGACGCGCCTCTTCAAGCTCGCGGAAGTCATGCGGGTGTTGCGCAGCCAACCGGAATTCCTGGATGTACTTCGACGACATGGCTTGGACCAGCCGCCGATTTTGCAAGGTAAGTATGCCGTCTGAGGTCACCGCGAACGCTGTGGTGCCGGCGAATGAGTCGAGCGCGATCACCGTGATCGATCTTCAGCTCACGGAGCTAACGCCGGTGCGCAAGCGTACCGCCAGGAAGAACGTCTTCGATCGGCTGGAGGCAAACATCCGTGCCGTCGGCCTTATCGAGCCTCTGCTCGTCTACCGCGACAAGGGGCAGCACTTCATCATCGACGGATACCTGCGATTCCAGGTCCTCCAGAGCATGGGGGTTAAAGAGGCTCCCTGCCTGATCATCGAGACGCTGGACTGCTATACGCCGAATTGGCAGGTGAATTACCTCTCCCGATCGCAACGCTGGGGAATGATTAAACGTGCCCTGACCGATGTGAATGGTGAGGTGCTCAAGAAGTCGCTCGGGCTGGACCGCCTCCGTAATGAGTTCTCAACGGCCCAGAAGGAGATGCTAAGTCATGACGTGCAGGATCGGGTCAACGCTGATTCTCTGTCAATGAGTGCTGCCTGTCACCTGATCCATGTTACCCTCCAGCGCCAGCGTGAGATTCTCCGATTGGTGGATACGGCGAAGGACGCATCAAGCGCCTTCGTTCGAGCGCAGATCCTGCGCACGGATGCTGAGCACCGCGTCCACCGCCCGGGTCGGTGCAGTCCCTGGAATCGGGCGGCCGAGACGAAGAAAAAACTTGTGGACCGGCTTATGGAGGCCGAGCAGAAGCACGATTTCTACCAAGGGCTTTATCGGGAATACGCTTCCGATTTCATCAAGCTGGCAACCTATATCCGTGACATCATAACGACGAAGGAGCTCAAGGAGTTCCTTGGAAAGCACCATGACGTGGAATTGAAGCTGTTCCGTAAGATCGTTCTGCAGTTGGGGGAACAAGCCGATACAGAAGGGGGATAGTCTGAGTTCAGTTGACAATTGATACCTGTAGAGATGGTCCAACATGCCCGTGGAACTGTTCCCTGTGAGTCAGGTTGAGCGCTCTCGTCCAGGTCTCGAAGTGACCCTTCGGGTCGGCATGAAATTGGGCCGTTTTACTTGAACAAGTCGAATTTCACAATAGAGATGGGGGGCTATTGCGAGAGTGGTGGCGGAGCCATAATTCTTATGTAAGGTGACTTCCCTTCATGCAGCGTATAACAATATCGTCACGGATGTCGCTGACCGACCTTGAGCGATCTTTTGCGGCAGTGCCCGACAAAGTCGAAGTGGAAATCAACTTACCCACAAAGTTTGGTCCGGCCTTCTTTGTAGAAAACCGTGTGCACGCACTTCTCGCCCACCGTGTGCGGTTTACGGGGGAATCCACCAAGATCCGCTACCGTGGTAATGTTGGTTTGGAAGATGCCCGGTTGGACTATTTGGGATGCATGTTCTACCCGGACCAAGGAGGATTTGGTAAGTCCGAGAAGATCGACCGTCGGGTCGCCATCGGCGATATCCTGGTGCGCAATGGTGTCGTCGAGCACGAAGGATTGGGAAAATCTCAGACGATCTGCTCATTTGATATGGGTGATGGACAGTCAATTGAGGCGCCCATTCTGAGCGGACTCGGGGTTCGCGGAGCCTGGATCAAACGGTTTCTCGAAATCCGAAGGCAATTCTTCCTTGTAGGATCAAGTCAAAACTATGAGTTTACTGCAGATCTCTATGAAGATCAGCACCTAGCAAAATTTGTTTACGAAATTTATCAGAACGCTATGCAACATGGTCGGCTCGATCGTACGGGACAGGTATTGAGTGGACTACGGTACCTGAGGATTCGGAAGCATATCTCAACTTCTTCATCTGAAATTCTCAGTCGAGCAGACGGTTTTCCTGAACTTCAGACATATTTAAGTGCACTGATCAAAAAAAGAAGGCGTCCGGTAAAGCTTCTCGAGATCTCTGTCGGTGATCAGGGACTTGGAATCGTAGCACGGTACTGCGCTGCGAGTGATCAGGAACTTCCCAAACCGTCCGACGAGACTAGTCTAATCAATCGAATCATTGCACAGTCGCTCAGTAGCAAAGTAATTCAACAGGGGGCCGGACAAGGTCTCACGCGGGCTCTGACAGCAGTAGCCCAACTTGGTGGATTCTTGTCTTTGCGTACCGGACGAAGTTGGCTTGTATATTCTGGGGCTGAACCATTTTCGAAGTCGCTGTCCGCCGTGCATGAGGAAGGTATTGAATCGGTCGCCGGGGCTCACTATAGTCTATTAGTTCCGATCGATTGAACATGACGGACATTACATTTAGATGGGTGTATCGAAAGCAAGAGCTACGGTGCCTCATTTTAGCTCCGCTATCTGTTTCAACTTTAGAGGAGGAGGTCGAAACGATCTATAGCGAAAGAAATCAGCTTATCGCTGAGACGGATATTGTGTTAATTCGTGTTTCCGTCGCTGTCGATCAACGTAATAGACATCTACAATTCAAGATGACGCAGTCGAGATTCGTCAATGCAGATGTTCTTTTATTAGTCTCACATAATTTTCAAATTTTATCGTATAAAAGCCAAAGTTCAGTCCGATTCACTCTCAACAATCGAGAGCTAAAGGAGATGATAACGGCTACGCGCGAAGCTGAAATGCAACATTTAATGCAGAGTACACAAGCATTGTTTCAGCCTCGCGAACGGCTGTTCTATGAGGCACCATCGCAGATTTGCTCACGATCCTTTCTGCGCGTTGGAAGTATCCAGACGAGTATCCATAACTTGGAGGCAATTTTCTTCTGGCTCTCGCCATATCTTCAGAATTGCGCAGTGCTACTTACGGAGACGTGGTCCATTTCTTCAACGTGCTTGTATGCGATCAATAGGTTACGTACGTATTCTCCCCAATCGATCGACTGCACTTTCGAAATGTTACCATACCATCGTCTTCTCGCAGGCGATGTACGAGCTATCGATGAAATCGATCGAATTTTGAGGGAATCCTATGTAAGACTTCCTCAAGGGAAAAACATCCTCCTTGTATTGAGCGCTATCTCGACAGGACGATCGCTGCGGGCTTTATTCGAACGTTTGCGAGTGTTGAAAGCGGATACTAAAAGGATGCGTGTGGTGGTTCTATATAAGTTAGCGTCTAATTCGACTGAATCCCTCTGTGATCTCAGTCTATCGCAATGGCAAGAGCAATTCCAACCTGTCACGCCAGATGTGAGGCAGGATGACGAGGTGATTCTCATTGATCCTTTGACTTACTTCCCAGTACATCTGCGCGAACGATCATTGAATATAGACACTAGCTGCACGATGGCATCCCGAGAGATATTTGATTCATACAAAGGAATCGGAGCCTGTGTAGTACACACGGCGATCCATGATCTGCACGGCACGATCTATGACCACCATGGGTTGTCCTTTAATCTATCAGCTCTTCTGAACGTTCCGCGATTCAGCGAAAAACTTGACCGGATTCTATCAGTGATTCCTGATCAAATCATGATCACGCATATTGCAACTGCCAACGCGAAGGTGTTTGCCGAGGCAGTTTATAATCGACTCGTTTCTCGCGGGTCGAAGTGCCATAAACCCCGGCCTCTGCTTACCGCTGCAGTGTCTGAGCGCGATTTAATTGCGGATCTACGTTCTGCATCAAGTGAGCAGTGCATCCTAGTCGTAGAGGATCAGACGCCTGATGGATCGAGCCTGAGTATTATCTCCCGGACTCTGAGAGATGTGCCATTTCTTGGTCGTTGCTTCTACCTTGTCGGAATTCTCCGTCTTGCGAATCGGGAATGCAAAGATTTACTAGAAAGGGAACTTTCATATCGCTTACATGGAGAAAGGCATCGGCTGATAGCCGTCGAAAGTCTTTTCCTGCCACATTGGGACCGACATACATGTCCTTGGTGTATTGAGCAACGTGATCTCAGCACGCTTGCCGCACAGGGACTAGATACGGACTCTCGCATGCTAGTGACAACGCGTGTCGCCCAATTAGAGGGCGCTGAGCGCGGTTCTGGATTGATAAATAATGTTTTTTGGAAGGCGAGTTGCGCCCCTGCACAACTTTCCACGAATTCCATCTTTATGGATGCGACAGCAGCTAGCGAGGCAGATGTACTATTTTGCATCGCCGCAGCCGTCCATCATCTTCGCGGTCGAGATGGCAGCGCTCGATTGGAGTGGAAGTATCCCAATATCGCAGTGTTGGATGACCGGAATTACCTTGGCCAACGCTTTACCGATGACATTCTTCGAGTCGCGATAATGCGAGTTGCCAAGTGGAGAGAGCTCTTGCGCATCAATTTTCCTGACGAAGAGACTCGCCGTTCGAATCTCGGAACTCTACTGACGCAGTCCAATTCCGAAATGCTCCACCTTGAGTCGATCGTAGCGTCCTTAGCTCATAAGCTTCCACAAGTTCATGCAAACTTCGCTGGCTTCCGTGTTCCCCACTTGCTTGGTCTGCTACATGCGACTATCGGGAAGTCCCTTCAACCTCCGAGTATGGGAATGCCAGAGAGAGCCGATCTATTTAGAATTCGTGAACAATACTTGAATGATCTTATACCAGATCGAGTGGATGACGGGTAATGCACCTCAGCTAGAGATTTTGTACGGGGCCGCCAAACTATCCATAAACCATTCTCCGAAGAAAACGTGGAGGGCGGGGCAAGGAGCGACCACACCGGCTTGACTCTCGGCCACGAAGTCGTTGCAAGCGATGCTACTGTTCACAACAACACGGCCGTATCCTCATATTCTCATGTTTCCATAATCGAATGGGAGACTACGTTCCCTGGGGAGTGCCACTCAGCCCTGAACAACAAGCACGTGAAACCATCGATGCGCAGCTCATCGCTGCCGGCTGGCTCGTGCAGTCGCGTGACGAGGTGAATTTGCATGCGGGCCGCGGGGTAGCGGTCCGTGAGTTCAAGCTGCTGCAAGGCCACGGCGTCGCTGACTACCTACTCTTCGTTGACGCCAAGGCCGTGGGCGTGGTCGAGGCCAAGAAGCTGGGCGAGACCCTGTCCGGGGTCGAGGTCCAGACGGAGAAGTACTCCGCCGGCCTGCCGCCGAAGTACCCGGCACCGATCCGCCCACTGCCCTTCCTGTTCCAGTCCACCGGGGTCGAGACCTACTTCACCAATCGGCTCGACCCCGAGCCGCGCGCGCGCCGCGTCTTCCACATGCTCAGGCCCGCCTTTTTCGCTGAGCAGTTGGAGGCCGATGCGCTCCCGGGCGAGAAGGTGCCTGCCAACCTGCGGCGGAAGCTTCGCGCCATGCCGACCCTGGAGGCGACCCCCAACTGGAACTCGGACCGCTTACGGGACGTCCAGAAGCGCGCTGTGACCAGCTTGGAGGCGAGCCTGCGGGAGGACCGCCCCCGGGCTCTGGTGCAGATGGCGACCGGATCGGGGAAGACCGTCTTCGCCATCACGGCCGCCTACCGGCTTCTGCGATACGGCGGGGCTAAGAGAGTGTTGTTCCTGGTCGACCGCGGCAACCTTGGCCGCCAGGCAATGGAGGCGTTCAAAGCCTACCAGACACCCGACGACGGGCGACTCTTCACCCAGGTCTACGTCGTCCAGCACCTCACCAGCCCCAAGCTGAACCCGGCGGCAGCGGTGGTCATCAGCACCATCCAGCGGCTCTACTCCGTGCTCCAGGGCAAAGAACTGCCTGGTGAGGACGCCGACGAGGCAAGCGCCTTTGAGGCGGGTCAGGCGTTCCGCGACCCGCCGCCGGTGGCTTACAACCCGGGCCTGCCGGTGGAGGCATTCGACGCCATCATTGTCGATGAGTGCCACCGCTCGATCTACACGCTGTGGCGGCAGGTCCTGGAGTACTTCGATGCGTTCCTGGTCGGCCTGACCGCCACGCCGGCCACCCACACGTTCGCCTTCTTCCAGCGCAACCTGGTCATGGAGTATGGTCATGCCCAGGCCGTCGCCGACGGCGTGAATCTCGATTACGACATCTTCCGCATCAGGACCCGCATCACGGAGGGTGGCGCTACAGCCGAGGGCGGCCCCCATGAGGTCATTGGCAGGCGTGACCGCGAGACCCGTGCCGTGCGATGGGAGCGCCAGGACGACGACATCACCTATGCGGGCAAGGCATTGAACCGTGCTGTCGTGGCCGAGGATCAGATCAGGTCCGTGATCCGCTGCTACAAGGACCTGTGCCTGCCGATGTGCTTCCCGGGCCGCACCCAGGTGCCCAAGACGCTGATCTTCGCCATGAACGACAGCCATGCCGATGACATCGTGCGCCAGGTCCGGGAAGTCTTCGGCAAGGGCAACGACTTCTGCGAGAAGATCACCTACAACACCGGCACCATCCGGGTGGTCGAGCCCGCGGTGGTGGATGCCGCCGGCAACCGCGTCCGCGAGGCGCGCGTCACCTACAAGAGCGGCGGCACGAGCGCCGAGGATCTGCTCAGCAGCTTCCGCAACAGCCTCTACCCGCGCATCGTCGTGACCGTGGACATGATCGCCACGGGCACCGACGTGAAGCCGCTGGAGGTCGTCATGTTCATGCGCGCGGTGAAGTCGCGCCTGTTCTACGAGCAGATGAAGGGCCGCGGCGTGCGGGTGTGCGAGGACTCCGACTTCCAGGCTGTCACCCCTGACGCTGCCAGTAAGACGCGGTTCGTCCTCGTGGATTGCGTCGGCTTGACAGACGGAGATGGCCTCGACGATCCTTCACCGCCGCTGGACCAGAAGAAGTCTGCCACGCTCAAGCAGCTCTTGGACGCTGTGGCGCTCGGCGTCACCGAACCCGATGTCCTCACCACGCTCGCCAGCCGCCTCATCCGTCTGGAGCGAAGCCTTCCCCCGGAGGAGTCCGCTGCCCTAGCCGAGCTGGCAGGCAGCCCACTCTCGACCATCGCTGCGGGCCTGATCGCCGCCGCCGACCCGGAGTCCGGGGTCGATGTGGCGAAGGCATGCATGCCGATTGCTGCCAACCCTGGCCTGCGGGCCCAGGTTATCGAAGCTCGCCGGAGCCAGGACCAAGTTCTCGACGCCAAGACCCTCGATGAAGTGCTGGTCGCTGGTCATGGCGACGCCACCATCGAGAAGGCCCGTCAGACCGTGGCGGCATTCAAGGACTTCATCGCCCAGCACCACGACGAGATCGCCGCGCTGGAAGTGGTTTACAGCCAGCCCTGGAAGGCCAATGTCTGGGCCGTGCTCAAGAAGCTGAGTCAGGAGATCGTCCGGCCTCCCAGATCCTGGTCAGTCCCAGGGCTGTGGGAGGCGTATTCTCGAGTTGAAGCAGGCAGAGTGAGGGGCCGCGCCGGCCCCAAGGCGGTGGCTGATCTCTACCAGCTCGTGCGCCATGTCCTGGGGCAAAAGCCGACCATCGAGCCCTTCCGAGAACAGGTCGAGGATCGTTACCAGATTTGGCTGAAGGAGCAGGCTGCGACTGGTATCAGCTTCACGGATGAGCAGCGACGCTGGCTAGATGCGGTCAAAGACCATGTCGCCAGCAGTCTGATCGTGGGCAGGGATGACCTCCAGGAGTCGCCATTCTCGACCATGGGCGGGTTGGCGAAGGCGAAGCGGTTGTTCGGAGATCGGCTAGAGCCATTGCTGGATGAACTGAACAGGAGCTTGGTGGCGTGATCGGCGTTGTTCCTACTGATAAATTGACTCTGACCGAATCTGCTCGGTGGCCAAGCGTTCCCATTTCATCTGTGTTCACCAGCATAGAGCAAGGTTGGAGCCCACAGTGTGAGCAGAAGGGAATTGCATCCGAGTCTTCATGGGCCGTTATCAAGACGACCGCGATACAACCATTACGTTTTGTTGCTGATGAAAATAAAAAACTTCCAAAAATGTTGGATCCTCGACCTCACTTATGCCTATTGGCGGGCGATATTCTCATTACTCGTGCTGGCCCTCGTAATCGCGTTGGTATTTCTTGCTTAGTAACCGGGAATCATCCCTGCCTTATGCTATGTGACAAAGCATATCGTCTGCGATGCAACAGCGCAGTAATAACCCCGGAGTTCTTGGTTTTGGCGCTCAATGCCCCGCAGTTTATCGATGCCCTAGAGCAGCTGAAAACTGGCATTAGCGATAGCGGCGTGAATCTCACACAACAACGATTTGGAGATCTACCACTTTCCGTCCCTTCACTTGAAGAGCAGCGACGTATTGTCTCTGCCCTCGACGAACGCCTCTCAGAACTCGACGCTGCTGTGACATCCCTGGACCGGGCCGAGCGCAAAATCGTCCGCTACCGGGCGGCGGTGCTGGCGGCGGCATGCTCTGGGAATCTAATAACTTCTGGAACCCCATCGGGATCCTGGGAAAATACTTCCCTTGCCGTCATGAAGTCATTTTCGTTATACGGACCGAGGTTCCCTAGCGAAAAATATGCAGAATCTGGTCCATATGTGGTTCGCACCACGGATGTCAACTCATCAGGTCGAATCAATGTCGCTTCCGCGCCTCGTCTCGCCCTCTCGGCAAGCGAGATTCAGAAGTACCGACTAGAAAGAAAAGATCTCTTGTTTACACGTACTGGGAGCATCGGCACACTCGCAGTTTTCGATGACGATGCAGATGCAATCCCTGGCGCATACATGATACAATATCGGCTGAAGGAACCGTCATGCGCCAAATTTATTGAACTTGTTTTCAGGGCACCAATCGGACAGCGCAGGTTGTTGGATGGGAGCGCAGGTATTGGAAGGCTGAATCTAAACGCACCGACCATAGAAAGTGTAGCATTCAAACTTCCTCCTGCAAAGGACCGGCAACTAATACTTGCTGAGGTGGATCGTCATTTTTCGCGTGCTGACGCTCTGGAAGACTCAATCGCCCAGGCCAAGCGACGCGCGCAGCGGCTACGCAACGCCATTCTCACTGCCGCGTTCCAAGGCCGCCTCGTGCCTCAGGACCCCAAGGACGAGCCTGCGAGCGTCCTCCTTGACCGGATACGCGCACAGGCCGCCGCAGCCGAGGCAGCAACGCCAATGAGGCGCCGTGGACGACCTCCGGGAAGCTCGAAGGCCACCTCGCATACCGCTGTCAGCGAGACTGTCTCGGGCCCCAAGCGTCGTGGCAGGCCACCTGGACGTGCCATGGCTGCTACCTCACGATCAGCCGATGAAGGCAATCAGGCTCCGAAGCGTCGTGGCCGGCCGCCGGGCTCCAAGAATCGCCCGAAATCATGATTATCACATTCACCCTGTCCATCTTCTCGAAATGACTCCATGAACGCTCCCCAGATTGTCCAGAAGCTCTGGAACTATTGCGACCTGCTCCGCGACGACGGCCTCAGCTATGGCGACTACGTCGAGCAGCTAACTTTCCTCCTATTCCTCAAGATGGCCGACGAGCGGGTTGCACTTGGCGAGAGCCGGGTAGTTCCCAAGGGGTACGAATGGGCGGCGCTGGTGAAGGAGCAGGGCGAGGCGCTGGAGTCCAAGTACCGCGACATCCTCGCCAACCTAGCAAGCAAACCAGGCATGCTCGGTCTCGTCTTCCGCAAATCCCAGAACAAGATCCAGGATCCGGCCAAGCTGACGCTGCTGGTCAAGGAGCTGATTGGCCCTGAGCAGTGGCTCGAACTCGGCGCCGACGTCAAGGGCGACGCCTATGAGGGCCTGCTGGAGAAGAACGCCCAGGACGTGAAGGGCGGCGCAGGCCAATACTTCACCCCGAGGCCCCTGATCCAGGCCATGGTCGCCGTCACCGATCCCCGACCAGGCGAGATCATCCTTGACCCCGCCTGCGGCACCGGCGGCTTCCTCTTGGCGGCGTACGAGCATTTGGCAGCCAAGCAGCTCGACCGCGACCAGAAGAAGCACCTACGTCTCAAGGCGCTGCGCGGCGTTGAGCTGGTGGATTCCGTCGTACGACTCTGCGCGATGAACATGCTCCTCCACGGCGTCGGTGCCATGGACTCGGAAGACGACCTGCCGGTGCTACGCGCCGACAGCCTTGCTGGTCCCTACCGGCCAGCTGTGGACATCGTGCTGACCAACCCGCCCTTCGGCCGGTCGTCGTCGGTCAACTTCACTACCGAGGACGATGAGAGCGGCAGCGACGCGCTGACCGTGGTGCGCGAAGATTTCTGGGCTGAGACCCGTAATAAGCAGCTGAACTTCCTCCAGCACATCGTGTCCTGCCTCAAGATCCACGGGCGCGCTGCCGTGGTCCTGCCCGATAACGTGCTCTTCGAGGGTGGCGCCGGCGAGAAGATCCGCCGCAAACTGCTCAGCTCCTGCGACCTGCATACTATCCTGCGGCTGCCCACGGGTATCTTCTACGCGCAGGGGGTGAAGGCGAACGTGCTCTTCTTCGAGCGCAAGCCTGCCGACGAGAAGGCATGGACCAAGAAGGTGTGGTTCTACGACCTGCGCACAGGCAGCAACTTCACGCCGAAGCAGAACCCGCTCCGGCGCGCGCACCTCGATGAGTTCGTCGCCTGCTACAAGGCCGCGGATAGGGGCGCGCGCAAGGCCACGTGGAGCGAGAAGGAGTCCAAGGGGAAGTGGCGATCGTACACATATGACGAGCTGGTGGCGCGCGACAAGTGCAACCTGGATGTGATATGGCTGAGCGAGGAGGGGGATGAGGACGATGGCATGGGGACCGACCCCAGCGCAATCGCGCGGTCCATCATCGATGATGTGCAGTCAGCGCTGGCAGGATTTGCGGAGTTGGAGGCGGGGTTGAAGCACGTGCGCAAGAGCTGATCCCCACTACGAGACAGCCATTACGGGTGACCTGCGCCATGTCGAAGGGGAGACTAGATGATCATCCGCCATGTTCGCATACGCAATTTCCGCATTATCGCGGAGTTGGACTGGCACATCCGGGATCGATTCGTGGTCCTGGTAGGTCCGGGAGATGCCGGCAAGACCACGGTGTTCGAGGCGATCGACCTTGCACTGGGGCGGCAGTGGTACTCACCGACCGATGCAGATTTCAGGAACACCGACACCACCACTCCAATCGTGATCGAGGTTACTGTCGGCGAACTGTCTACCGGGTTCCTCGATCTGCACGGGCCCGGGACGTGCTTGCATGGATGGAAGGACGGCGTGCTCCACGACGAACCGGAGGATGGAGATGAGATCGTCGTTACGGTCCGTCTGGTCATCGACGATTCCCTGGAACCAGTCTGGACGCTAACTGGAGCGGCCGGCGCTGAAGGCATGCCATTCCGCGCCAAGGATCGGTCAAAGCTACGGCTGCATCGCCTCGGCGGCGGTATCGACCACCAACTGGGCTGGGGTCGCGGCTCCCTGCTGTCGCGGCATTCCGCTGCACATGGGGAGATCAACGACGTGATGGCGTCCGCCGCCAGGGCTGTCAGAAGGACGACAACGACCACCGGGATCGCGGGCATCCAGGGGGCCGTCGACCGCGCCAAGCGGGTAGCAGATCAAGTCGGAGTAGAGGTGAGTGACCTCAAGGCCGCTATAAACGCCGCTGACCTGGCGCTTGGCGGCGCACTCTTGTCGTTACACCAAGGGGATATCCCCGTTCGACAGATGGGCCTCGGATCGCGTCGGCTATTGGCTGTCGGTCTTGAACTGGACGCTATCGAGCATGGTGGTATCGGTCTGATCGACGAGATCGAACACGGCTTGGAACCGTACCGGATCCATACCCTTATAGAACTGGTGAAGCGAACTACGTCCGCAACGACGGGGCAGGCGTTCGTTACCACCCATTCCGCGGTGGTCATTCAGGATTGCGGTGCGGCGCCGACCTATGTCGTCCGAACGGATGCCGGCCGGACCTCCATCATCAAGGTACCGGTCGAAGGCGGCATGCAGGCCATGCTGCGTGGTTCCTCTGACGCGGTGTTCGCCAGGAAGGTGATCGTCTGCGAAGGGCGGACGGAGTGGGGCATGTGCCGGGGGCTGGATGCAGTCTGGACCACTTCCGGTATAAAGTCCTTCGCCGCCAGCGGGTGTGTGCCCGTAAACGGCAACAGCAACAGCGAGGCGGCATCGGTGGCCATGAAGCTTCGCAGTCTCGGATACGAGGTTTGCTTCTTCGGCGACAGCGACCAGCCCTGCAATCCGACTTGGGACGAAATGACGGCGGCGAGAATCGAGGTGGTCCGATGGCAGGGCCAATGGGCCATCGAGGATGCGGTGTTCCGATGCCTGCCGTGGACCGATGTCTCCGTGATCCTGTCGGCGATCGGTACTGACAAGAACGCGGCCAATCCGGTGTCCTACTTCAAGGACCAAGCCGTGCGACATGGCCATCAGGATATCCACGATTGGAACCAGCCCATCGCATTATGGTCATCCGCCACCGTAGGGTTGCTGGATGCTCTGCTGGACATGTCCCGCGGAAAGGACTCGAGCAGGTCCGATAAGCGCGTCTGGCTCAAGAACATCGACATCGGCGAGTGCATCGGGCGGAGAGCCGCAGCTGCGATCCCCGAATTGTCGGCCGACAACGAATTTCGCGTAAAGATCCACCGCCTCCGCGCTTGGATCGACGCATAATGACCGCTGCAGCCGCCCGAGGATCGAGCGGGCGCAGTCACATAGCGCCTGCCGGATGCGGGAAGACGCAACGGATCGTGCAAGAACTGACCGGCAGGACTGGACTACGGTCCCTGGTACTTACACACACCAATGCCGGGGTCGGCGTCATCAGGACCAGGCTCAAGCAGCACGGCGTCCCCCGCTCCAATGCCATCGTGTCTACTATCGATGGATGGTGTCTGCGGCTGGTGAAGTCCTATCCGCGTACGGCGGGTATCGGAACTTCTCCAGACTGCATGCCGTCGTGGCAGGAAATGCGGCTCGGTGCCGCTCGCATCCTGTCCCGGCACTTCGCCCGGGAGGTTATCCGAGCGACCTACGGCATGATCTACGTCGACGAGTATCAGGACTGCTCGATCGACCAGCACGTTGTCGTGGAGGCCCTCGCCGAACTGGTGGAGACCCATGTCTTCGGCGACCCGCTCCAGGGGATCTTCGCGTTCCGCGGGCAGGAATCCCATGTTGTGTCCTGGACCGAGCACATCCGGCCCATTTTTCCAGTCGAGCCGACCGACACCTGGACGTCGCACCGTTGGGCAGCCAGCCCGGATCTCGGACGGTTTGTGGAGCGGCTGCGTCGGGAGATCATTGCCGGAGGTCCGGTCAACCTTGTCGCTCTTGGTGTGACGATCGCCGCACCGGATCCAGCTGGACAGATTACCCTGCTACGCCGCAACATAGTCAGGGACACCAGGACCTTGGTCATCAGGGACATCAACCAAAGGTGTCACTACCTTGCGCAGAGGGCCGGCCCGCCATACAGGTGCATCGAGCCGGTGGACTGTCCGGTACTTAGAGATTTTGTCCGATCGATCCACGGGGTCGTCGGTCCGGCTCTCGCTGTCGCCATCCTTGGCCTGTTGTCGGATTGCCGCAAGGATACCAAAACCATCTGCGACCGAGTCGTCAACCACCTTAACAAGCCTCACGGCGCCAAGAGGCGCCAAGCACACGCCTCCATCCGTCCGATTGTCGAATCCTGTGAGAAGCTGATGCGGGAGGGGACCGTGGTTGCCATGGTCGAGGTCATGGAGCACTTCGCCGCCAACTATGCCTACCGGCCCGACCCGATCCGCATCCTCATGGATGCCGCCCGCTTCGACCGCGGAAACCTCTCTGGACTATCGGCGGCCATCGACAAGGTCCATGAACGAGACCGACATCTGGCCCGTCGGATGCCCTGGTATTGCATCGGGACCACAAAGCTGATCAAGGGACTGGAAGCGGACAATGTCATCGTCATGGATGTCGAGTCGATGGACGCCTCCGACCTTTACGTGGCGTTGACTAGGGCGACGCATCGGCTGACGATCGTGACATCGAAATCGGTCCTGCCCGCGCCGCGTCGTCCCGCCCGAGTGGAGCAGGCTATCCA
>Ga0206925_1041_pt1 | contig 29483 bp, 24 predicted proteins | sample Alteio_BWOrgHeat_62_FD_152944 | JGI IMG/M metagenome (GOLD analysis project Ga0206925, IMG submission 152944) | Enriched cells from forest soil in Barre Woods Harvard Forest LTER site, Petersham, Massachusetts, United States -... | ecosystem: Environmental > Terrestrial > Soil > Temperate forest >...
CGGTTCCTCTGTTATCAGCCCGGTATATATCGTAGCCGCTTACCGCAGCGCCTTTATATCCAGACCAGGTAAGTTGCGCCCTTAAATTATTATACCCCTTCACTGTCAGGTTCACCGGCTGATGTATGCTGCCTGATCCACCGTTATTTAAACAAAAATTAAATACAGCCAGTTTATATTCATGCTTTTGCGTTAAGGTATTGACTCCTGTTTCCGTAAAAGCAGTATCGTTAAGATTATTGGAACTGTAGATCAGGGTATAAATATTTGTCGCAGGATCCGCATCATATAAATGATATCCGCGGGCAGTTGTATCCTTTTTAGGATTGCGTATCCATCTGATATATACCACTCCATCTGTTATCCCCGTATTCACTACAGAAGCATAAAGCAATTTAGCCGTGTCAGGCAGGTTATATAATCTCGGTATATACGAGAATGTATCGGTAAAACTGCTCAGTTTTGTCGTTGGGGTATGCGCCTGTATAAAATAGTTGTACTTAGTGCCAACTACAACAGCGTAGTCGTTATAGGTAAGAATATTAGAAGGTAACTGTACAAGTTTTGTAAATGACGGTATTGGCCCGGAGCTTCTCCAGATTGTAAAACTGTCAGTTCCGCCGGGGAAATGATTATATGCGGTCCATGATATAGTATTTAATGGAACGCAACCACTGGAGGTCAGTTTTACATTCATCATTTTTGCCGTATCTGAAGCTATTGACTTCAGGTTTGCAAAACAGGAATCAATAGCTACAATATAATAGCTTATCGTATCTTTAAATACATTAATTCCTTTAGTATCAATATAGGTGCTGTCAAATTTTACGCTATCAATCAGGGTGAATGGTTTGGTATTTACTTTACGCCATATTTCAAAATATTTTGCTGAGCTTTTGGGGTTATAGTACCACAAAAGTTTTACTGTAGCGTTTGGTAATACTGTTGCATACTGCAGTGTTGGAAGTGGAGGTTTGGTAGTGTCAAGCGGGATAACCTGGATACTATCAGAATAGGTAATCCGGTTGCTGCCACCAGCAGCCTCATTACCAAGGATTTTATAATATTGAGGAATGGTACAATGTAGTGAATCATGGATCAAAACAGTATCCTTGTTGGTTAAAACAGATAACGGCTTCCAGACATTCCCTTTCAGGATTTCTACGGTATAAGATTTTATATTGTATCCTTTAAATTTATTCCAGGTCAGCTTATTTGCATTTTCAAGACTTTGACCGGTAAGGGTTATGGTACAAAATGTATCTGATGGTGAGGCATTGAGACACGAATCAAGCGTTATTATGGTATAGCAATGTTCATCCTTCAGAGTAGAAATATTGTCGATAAACTGCATCGCCGCATGTGGCTTAGTATATAATATGGTACCTGCGGTATTCCAGCTTCCGTTGGTTTTGCGTTGCACGGAATAGGCATACGTATCCGCTGAATCCGCGCCAAAAAAGTTCAACTGTACAGAACTGGCATTCAAAACTGTAGCATTGGTAAAGGTTGGCTTGTTGGATGGGATCGTATCTATCGCCTGCTTGCCCATGGTATCAGACCAGGCATAATCCCCAAAACTATCAATAGCGCTTATCCGGTAGTAGATATGATAATTACACGGTGCAGGAAAAATAAAGTCTTTTGTTTTAGTTGGCGGCAGGGTATCAATATTTACAAATACGCCTTTCACTAACCTTTGAACAATATAATATTTGATATTAAAACCACTATATGGGGTCCAGCTTACATTATGTTTCAACTGCCCAACCGTTATTGTCACAATCATGGTTTGAGCTATAGGTGATGGTGCCGTTTTATTACCGCAGCTGTCCACTATCACCAGGTAATAATTATGGTCCAGCGTTTTAGTATTCAGGTTTTTATGCACAAAGCTATCCGTAGTGATCGGGATATTGTTTTGCAAAAGCACATAAGTAGGTGAAGTCACCGGCTTATAGTACAGCTGGTAATATTTGTAGAAACGGAGACCTTTTACTGATTTCCATTTCACAACTACAGTCCCCGTTGTAAGTGAAGTCGATATTTTGGATGCCGATAAAATTTGCGGAACGACGATCTGGTATATTTTGGAACAGGAATAATTTGAACTTGAAGAAAGTGTGCCCGGAGCCGACTGCACCGCCACCACCTTATAGCAATAATTTCGGCTATTGCTGATTATGGAATCGATATAGCCTAATGAAGTATTCGGCAGGGTTGCAATCAGGGTATCTGCACCCGTACTTTGAACCTTCCGGTAAAGCAGGTATTTGCTTATGGTTGGTGTCCATCCGCTATACGCATTCCAGCTTATATAAAGCTTCTGATAACATATATTCGAATCCGCCTTAAGGTTTATCACGCATTGCGGCACAGAGAATGGACTGCTGAGGCTGGCACAGCTGTCAACTGCTTTTACTTCATAACAGTATGATATTCCACTATCTGTATTTACTTTTGTATCGGTATAGGTACTCACGTTGCCAAGTTTGGCCAGGAATGTAAATGTCGAAGCAGTGGATGCTTTACGATATACATCATACTCAACTACATCCGGTGATACACTTTTAGTCCAGGTCAATGTTATCGCACGGAAACCTGTCACGGAAGCATTGGTCAAAATGGGTGCTGCCGGATGCGCTGTATCAAATACCGTAACCTGGAATGAATCTGATATACTAGTCTGGCTTCCAGTCAATGGCACAACCCGAATTCGGTAGTTATGGTTACCGCAAGGGATGGGTTGATCTACATAATAATTAAGTAATGGTGGCAGTAGCGGCGAAAGTGTTTTCCACGTTTTGCCAGACAAATATTCTACATAATATCCTTTTACAGGATAGCCTGTAAAATACTTCCAGCCAATAGCTGCCTGGTAATCACCTCCCTGGGCTACCATGCCTACCGGGCTAAATGTCATGGTGCTGGCGCTGGTATTGCCGCATGAATCTATCGCGAATACCTGGTAAGAGAATGAATCTGCCTGGGTATTAATGCCTGTATGGGTATATACAACCGGGCTGGTTGCGGGTTTTACAATGGTGGTGAGCAAGGTATAAGTCCCTGCATCTTTACGTACATATATGGCATATTTGGTCACTACAGGGTCTACCACTTTATCAAATGTAAGCTGTATAGACGAACTTGAAGGCACGGTCACATTCTCAATATTTACCCTGGGCGGTATCAAAGTATCCAAAGGTATCGCAAAAATAGAATCTGAAAGGGTTGTAATTTTGCCGGCATTCTGATAGGCCAGAATTCGGTAAGTACGTTTGGCACAGGTAATGGCAGAATCTGAAAACAACGTATCTGTAACTTTGGCTATTTTACGGGTAATCCATTGCCCGCTTACGTACTGCTGCACTTTTACGGTATCCGGCGTAAATCCCGAATAAGGGGTCCAGCTAAGCTTAATCTGAAATTCAAGGGGCTTTATTTTTGCCTTTATCACACAATGAGTAGCATACATTTGCCGGTTGCCACAATGATCAACGGCCGCTACGGCATAGCAATAGCTTTTACTATTAGGCGTTGCCTTCAGATCTTTGTACAAAACAGTAGTTGCGGTAGCCAAACCAAAACTATATACAGAATCAATCGGGGTCATAGCCCCGCCATTGGTACTTCGGTATATGGTATAATGGTCAATATCAGGTACCGGCGATTTTGTAAAAATGACATCGGCTTCTGTCCAGGATACCACCGTGGCATACACAATTGGCTCTTTCACCGGCTTGGTTGTATCCAGCAGGCTATAGGTTTTGGTGAGGTTGCTTTGAGACTGGCAACTGGTATAAGGGCTTAACCCCGCCACCTGCACTTTTATATTTCCATGACAGTAAGGGAAATAATAGTTATATGCATTTACGGTTGCAATATATTTTAGCCCGGTACCTGTATCACCATATACCGCAAAACTATCTTTATACCTATAGCCAATAGCGTTCCAGGCAAATTGCTCGCCCCCATAGCTGCCATAATTTGCAGTAACAATCACCGATCTAAAAGTATCCGAAGAAAACCCTTCTGCCCCACAGGTATTGTCAGAAACTATATAATAGAGATAGCCGGTATCCTGTGCATTTAAGGCCGTAGAATCGGTCCAGGTATTTGTTTTGTAATTAGTGATGGATTTTACAAGAGAAAAGCTCCGGCCATTGACAGGCGTACTCAGTTTTTCCCTGTATATATTATACTGCACAAAGTTGGTATCCTTCTTTATGGTATCCCATTGCAGTTTAATATATTGTGACCCTAAGATATCAATACATCGCATTGTTGGAGGCGATACAAAGGGGCGGGGTTTGACATAAACCTTATATGTTTGAATTACAGTATTACAACTCTGGTCTTGCATGGTAAATGTTACTAGCCATGGTGTTGAATAAGTAATGTCAGCGCAAGTTGGGGTCCAGCAATATGTTGCAGAGTCTTTTCTTTTAGACTTAATTGTTGTTAAAGTTGCATAAGGTTTTGGGAAACTTGGATCTGATCCGAATGTCGGGCTTGAAGCTGTAATTGATAAAGTATCATATACTTTATTATAAATAGCTTCAGTATCTACTACTTTAACACAAAAGCTTTGGTTCACATTTACGGTTCGGGTAGTTCCTAGGGGGTCAGATAACAATATAGGTGCTGGATGTACACCACAATTTACTGCAACAAATTCAAGATCAACTCTAATGGCGCCAATATAAGTTGAATTGTGAGTTAGTTTGTTAACCTGGTATTCTTGAACCTGAACTACTAAAACATAAGCATTTCCTACTGTGCTTGGAACAGCCGCAGTAATAACTCCAGTAGTAGGGTCAATTTGCACAGCTGCCACACTTGTTCCAAAAGGGAAAGCCAGACTATAACCTGATTTATAACTTATTGTTGGGAAATTAGGAGGCTTACTATTTTCAAATGTAGTTTGTCCCGGATCATTATATGGTTGAACCAAAGAATAAACAAGAGAATCACCGTCTGGACTGTAAAAACCAGCGTTAAAAACATTGGTTCTTCCTGCACATACATCTGGGATCATATCTTTTACAACCTGAGGGGAACTACCAGCCCTACTCCTTGGTGGTAATAAAGTTTCCAATCCAATACCCTCCTCTACACCTTGAAAATTAGTTGTAAATTGCAAATTTACAACCGCAGCATTCCTTGCAGTGACACCCATGTAAATGTAATAACCTAATGTGTCAGTTCCCTCAGTAATGGTATCATTATAAACTCCCTTTTGTGATTTATATGTAGATCCACATGCAGAATTTGCCTTAGAAACATCTGTTGTATCTCCAACAATTCTCGCAAAATGCTCAATTGCTTTTTTATTTTTTATTCCAGTTGCCGTTACGGTATCAAATGTATAAGGACTGCTCGCAGGATTAATAAAATAAGAATAGCCTTTATTACTTAACGGAGTGGCTGAATTTTGATTATCCTTGTACAAAACGAAAGAAATTGCATATCTATTATTTCCAAGATATTTATAGGTCACAGTTCCACCCATGATATGGCTTGCAAAGGCTTGCAACCCAAAACCACAGAAAAAAAGAAATACGAAAAGTGAACGCAGCTTGTATAGTTTTACCATCCCCAAATTATTCCAATGTGCAATTTACAAAGAATTCTTAAAAATTAATTAACATTTGAGACAAATTACACGTTTAAGTTTAATACAGAATGATAATTATTGCTACCCCTAATTGAATCCACCATCCTGAGTCTCAAATAAGGCCCTTTACCCGTTTTATTATAACATTACGGGATTTGCTGTAGTTTGGAGGGGAAGACGGGTTTTTGTCTTATTGGGCAGTTCTAACCCCAGGGCTATCACCCCGAGTTCTTAGCACTCGCCCCTTCAGGCTAAAAAACTTCAAAGCCCTGTAGGGGCGGCATCTGTCAGCGATGGGTCATGGCCCATCGATATTCGAACAAAAACAACGAACGGCCCATCGAAACCAAAATCGAACCCAAAACCAAAATCAGAACCACCAGCGAAAAAAAACAAATCAACCCAAAAAATTTTATTCAAAATTTATATATTGCGTTTGTAATTTAATTCCCAAATCAAAAAAAGCAAATCCATGTCTCAATCACTCGTGCAAAATTACCTGCATATTATTTTTAGTACCAAATATCGTCAACCTCTGATTGATGAGAAAATTGAAAATGAATTATTCAGCTACCTGGGAGGTATTTGTCTCAACCTTAAATGTCAGCCGTTAATCGTTGGCGCATATCTCGATCATGTTCATATTCTTTGCATGTTGTCCAAAAAAATAGCCCTGATGAAATTATTGGAAGAGGTAAAATCCCATTCATCAAAATGGATTAAAAAGGAGGACGAATCATACAAGAAATTTTACTGGCAAGACGGCTACGGTGCATTCTCCGTAAACCCGACACAAGTACTGATTGTGAAAACCTATATTGAAAACCAAAAACCGCACCATCAGAAAAAGAATTACCAGGATGAATTCCGTGGCTTCCTCAAAAAATACAAGGTTGATTATGAGGAGCGGTATGCATGGGATTGATATTTATACCTTATGCTATGTCCGCAGCCCTGAAAGGGCGATATCGAATAGCATCGGATTTTGAACCCGATGATCCTATGCATGCGAGCCCGGTGATCCAATGGGTGCGAATACGATAACCAAATGCATTTGAACCAACGAACCAATATATTAGTCCGATAATTCAAACCAAAATATTTTTGACAATATATTTGTTTTTTTGACAAATTTTACGTACGTTTGCTAATTGAATTCGAAATCCCTGAATATCTCTTTATAAAAGGATAGAACTATTGGGGGCAATTTCGGTTATTGCTTGTTCGAATCTTTGCAAAACCAGACCTTAACCAAAAAAACTACAATTTTGAATATGTATAATTATTTGCCATTCCAAACCATTATATCCATAGATTATGCATGGTTATTTTATGATTATTCCATGGTTATTGCATGATTATTTTATGATTAATTCTATGATTATTTTGTTGTTAATATATTGAATTTTAATAATATACTTATATCTGTCATCTAATAATATTACCAAACTACACAAATTTCAAATTTGAACACGTAAGAATATTATTAAATGATGATGATCCTCCCCCAATTAAAACATTCCCAAAGACTATACCCGCAATTGCCTAAATTTGCACTCGATTTTAAAAACAATTATGATCAAACCATTTCTTTTTAAACCATTTCTATTCCTTTGCAGCTGCCTGTTTATTATCGGGCTGCTACCTTCCTGCAAAACGGTTAATATCAATGCTGCCGCACCAGACAAAGTAGCGCCAACAGCTCCTAACCTTGCCCCGGTGCCTTCAACTATCAATGTGCCTGTATCCTTTAATGTCAAGCAACTGGAAAACCGGATCAACCAGGAATTGAACGGGGTCATTTACAAGGACGATAATATTGAGGATGATAACTATAAAATGACCATTACCAAAAATGGCCAAATCACGGTAACGGCGGATAATGATAAAGTATCCTTTAATGTTCCTCTACATATTTGGGTGATGGGACGCTGGCAACTGGATGTGTGCAGCTTTTGCCCCAAACTGAGTAAAACCCAAACGGCTGAATTTGATATTGTTGTTACCAGCCAATCAACCATTGCCCTTACCGAAGACTGGAAAATTAAAACCCAGACCATTGGAGACTATACATGGGGCAACCAAAAACCTACCCTCGATATTGGCCCCGTAAAAATCCCGATTTCAAGTGTGATCGACATTGCCTTAAAACCGCAAATGGGTAAACTATCAGCACGATTTGACCAGGAACTTCAAAACCGTGTCAATATTAAAGATTACATCCAGAAAGCATGGATTGCCGCGCAGCAGCCTATTTTAGTTGATAAAGACTACCAGACCTGGCTGATTGTAACCCCCACCGAAGTAAGCGCTACACCGCTTAAAGCCAAAGCCGGTCAATTGAACTTAACCGTAGGTATAAAAGCTATTATCCAAACAATAAGCGGTGGTATGCCGCAGCCGGTTGTGAATACGGTTTTGCCTAAACTCAATACGCATGATGGCGTAAGTGATGATTTTAATATTGGCTTGAGCGGCGACATAACTTATACACTGGCCTCAGATATATTAAGAAAGCAGGTTGGCGGACAAACCTATAAATTTGATGATGACAAATATCAGATGACTATTGACAGTGTGAACCTGACCGGGAATGCAGATTATATTTTAATAAGGCTTGACTTGAGAGGCAAACAATTAAAAGGAGGAAGTAAAGATATAAAAGGTACAGTATATATGCAAGGGGTTCCCTACTATGATCCAGCAGATATGAGTATAAAGGTAAAAGACCTGCAATACAATATAAAGTCTAAAAATGTGTTGGTTAAATCTGCAGGATGGTTATTAAAGGCGGGATTCGAAAACCAGTTGAAAAAATATATGATTTTTCCGGTGAAGGATAAACTGGAAGATACCAAGAAAATGGTACAAAACGGCATCAATAATAATGGGCATATTAATGATAATATCACCCTGAAAGGCACTCTTAATTCATTGGAACCACAAGGCATATATCTTACCCCTAATTCATTGAAAGCGATGGTTAATGCCAAGGGTAAGATCAATATTGTCCTTGAAAAACTATAATAAAAAAAATGAAAGATTAAAAATTTAAAAATCTGATCAATCTAATTTGTCATTTAATCTTTCGACCATAAAATCACAAACTCACTAAATCTCCAACTTTAACAAGATGAAGACAGACAAAAATATAGCGCTAAAAATTCAGTTAAAAGAAGAATGTGTCAAACTTCAAAAGGCGCTTGCGGAAAATGCCAAATCAGCAATGGCCAATGCACAGGAAACGGCAAATGATGAAAAAAGCACCATGGAAGACAAATTTGAGTCTTTCCGTGAGCAAATGCAGATAGAGCGTGACATGTATGCCAAGCTATACGATGAGGCCATGTCAACCCTCGAAAACCTTGAAAAAATAAATGTGAACAGAATTCAAGATGTAGCTGCGGCAGGTACTGTAATAATTACTCCTGAACAGAAATATTTTGTATCCATCAGCCTTGGTAAAATCCATATCAATGGGGATACCTATATGGCCATTTCTCCACAATCTCCTGTTTTCCAGGCGATGTCTGGCAAAAAGAAAGGCGGCAATTTTACTTTCAGAGATAAAAAGCTTGAGATAACGGAAGTGTTTTGAAATAGGGGTCAGGAATCAGGGGTCAGTTCGGCCAAGTTGAAGGCTGAAGGTTGAAAGTTAAAGGTTGGCTGACGCTTCATACACAATTATTTGTAGTCTATCTTTAACCCAAAGGGGTGACATAATTATAGAAATTAAAATGTCAAAGTTTTATAAAACCCCGACCGCGTGCCGCCGTAGCTTTAGCGGTGTAGCAAGGGGTGATATTATTGATTATCTGCAAAATATTAAGCAATATCCGCATTTTTTATTTTCACAAACACAAGATATAGAACCACTGCCAAAGTCCCAATACCCGGCAACAAAAACGTAGCTTTTGGCCCTACGTCATCCCACAAAAACCCGCCAATTGCACTTGCCAGCATGGTACCGATACTTGCAAGGCTGGTGTAAAAGCCTAATGCAGTAGCCGTCTGGCCTTCCTTGCTCATATTGGTTATCCAGGCCCTTGCAATGCCATCCGTTGCAGCAGCATACATGCCATAGGCAAGAAACAGCAACCCGAATATCCAGATACTGTAAGTATAAGGAAATAAAATATATACACCCGCAAAAAGAATGCAGCCAATAATAAAAGTCCATTTGAGGCCGAATTTGTCTCCAAGGTATCCGGCAGGATATGCGAGCGCAGCAAATATGATATTGTAAAAAGTATAAACCAGGACCAGTTGTGTATCAGAAAGCCCCTGGTGCTTCATCATCAATAGTAAAAAGGTATCTGAACTGTTAAGCAACGCAAAAAACAAAAGAGCAGGTACCAGCTTCTTATAATTTGGAGAGGCTGACTTCCAGTATTTTAAAAATCCAAAAAATCCGGTCTTTTGTTTAGGTGTTACTTTGGTATTCTTTTTATCCTTCACCAGGAAAGTAAACAACACCCCAACCATGGCCGGTAAAAAAGCCAGTAAAAACATGGTGCGGTAAGACCCCGGGAAATAATAAAGATAAACCAAAGCACAAACGGGTCCGATGGCAGCGCCTATTGTATCAAAGCTCTGGTGAAAACCAAACACTTTGCCCTTATTGGTCGGCGTGGTTTCTGATGACAGAATAGCATCCCGGGCATTAGACCGGATGCCTTTACCCAGCCGATCTGAGATCCGGGCAAAGAATATCCAAACAGGGAAAGTGAATAAGCCCATAACCGGCTTAGATATAGCGCTGAGGAAATATCCCAGCCGAACGAAAGGCATCCTTTTACCTGTGGTATCGCTCAGTTTTCCAAAATAGCCCTTACTTGCCCCTGCAGTAAATAAGGCAAAACCTTCAAGAAGCCCGATCATCCCCACCGTAAACCCAATGGACTTTAAGTAAATGGGCATTATCGGGTATAGCATCTCACTGGAAATATCTGTGAAAAGACTCACCAGTGAAACCATAAGGATAGTCCGGGTAATGAACGAAGGGAAAAGTTTTCTGTTCTTAACTGCTCGTTGTTGGTTGTTATCCATTATTAGGAACGGCTTATCATTGGTTGTTGAACATAGAAACCGAAAGACTACCCAACCAGGCTGCAACCAGGCACATTACCAGGTTTGCGCCAATATTCAGCAGGGCTGCCCCTGATTCATGATTTCTGAATAAAGAAATGGTATCCCAGCTGAAAGATGAAAAGGTAGTAAATCCGCCTAAAAAACCGATGACCAACAATTGCCTCCAGAATGGAAAACCCGGTTGCCGACCGGCCATATACATCATAATAACCCCAATAATAAAAGACCCCACCACATTAACGGTCAATGTACCGTATGGAAATTGCAATGAAACATTCTTTTGGAAGAAACTGGCCACCCAAAACCTGAATACGGATCCAACGCCTCCGCCAAAAAAAACCCAGATAGTAGGAATTAAAAGATCCTTCATCATTTTTCTCTTTTAGTGGTGTAAATCACCAGGTCATGCATTGATTCCCTGTAAGCAGAGGGGCTAAAGCTGTTTAATATTGCAAATGCCTGGTCCTGGTATTCCATCATTCTACTTTCGGCATAGGTTATGCCTCCATTATTTTTTACAAAATCAACCAGGTACCTGAATTTCTTTTTGTCAGAATCGTATCCCTCAATGGTCTTAATCACTTTTTTATGTTCAGGTTTTGATACCTGGTTCATGGCAAATATCATGGGCAGGGTCAATTTCTTTTCCTTGATATCAATCCCAGATGGCTTTCCCATTCCACCATCACTGTAATCAAAAAGATCATCCTTAATCTGGAATGCCATACCTACATATTCCCCAAACTGGCGCATCCTTTCAACTACTGTCATATCATCAGTTACCGATTTGGCACCCATAGCACAACAAGAAGCTATTAATGAAGCTGTTTTCATCCGTATTATATCCAGGTATTCTGGCTCCTGCAGGTTAAGTTTCCGTGTTTTTTCCAGTTGGAGCAACTCTCCTTCACTCATTGCTTTTACCGCAGTGGAAGAAATTCCCAATAAATCAAAATCCTGATTATCCACAGACAGTAACAAACCCCTTGCCAGTAAGTAGTCGCCAACCAACACAGCTATTTTGTTTTTCCAGAGTGCATTTAAAGAAAAGAACCCTCTGCGTTCAAAAGAATCATCTACCACATCGTCATGGATCAAAGTAGCCGTATGAAGTAGTTCTACCAGGGAAGCACCCCTGAACGTTTTTTCAGATATTTCTCCGGTAATACCAGCCGAAAGAAAAACAAGTATTGGCCTGATCTGTTTGCCTTTGCGTTTTACAATATAAGTCATAATCCTGTTCAGCAAGGCCACCCTTGTGTAAACCGATTTTTGAAACTTGTACTCAAAATCTGCCATTTCCTTTCGGATAGGCTCTTTAATTTGTTCGAGGCTGATAACTGCCAATATCTGGGGTTTTATAATATTTTTCAAAACTAACGATAATTCCAAAATCAAAGGGTTTAACTTGCACAGCGTTTTCAATTGTTTTTTCGTCTTATAGAAAATAAAGTTCGAAAAAACTAAAATATGGATTGCCAGTTTAAACCTGGATTAACGACGCGAAACTGATAAATGGAAATCATTAAGAATGTAGAAGTGGCTGGTAAGCATGGTAAACCGATCCTGACTGACGTATTTTATAAAGACGGCAGGGACGCTAAACCGATTGTCATTTTTATTCATGGTTTTAAAGGATTTAAAGACTGGGGCGCCCATAACCTTATGGCAAGATACTTTAGTGAAAAGCGTTTCGTTTTCGTAAAATTTAATTTTTCCCATAACGGCACCACTTCAGAAAAACCAATGGAATTCACAGATCTTGAAGCTTTTGGTAACAATAATTTTGAAACAGAACTGGATGACCTTGATTGTATCATAAACTGGATATCAGCAACACCACTCGTACCTGATTATCAAAAAAACCTGGAAGAAATTTACTTAATCGGTCATAGCCGTGGTGGAGGTATTTCTATTATTAAAGCTGCAGAAGATCCAAGAATTAAAAAACTGGTAACCTGGGCATCCGTAAGTAATTTTACGCATGGTTGGGACGAAGATTTCTTGAATGAATGGAAAGAGAATGGCGTACAATGGGTTGAAAACAGTCGCACAAAACAGGTAATGCCATTATACTACCAGTTGTTCGAGAATTATTCAAAAAATAAAATCAGGTTTAACTTAGAAAAAGCCACAACAAAAATAGATATTCCTTTTATGGCGGCACATGGTACTGAAGATTATGCCGTACCCTTTGAACATGCCCTTGAACTAAAAAAATGGAATGTAAGCATGAAGCTTGACCTTATACCTCATGGAGACCATACATTTGGGGTAAAACACCCATTTAATGAACTTAATCTTCCTTTTGATGCACAGATCCTCTGGGAACACACAAGGGATTTCTTGAAACAGTAATTGGTATTGAGTAATGAGTATTGAGTAAATGCCAAAATATTCAGTATCAACCTATCACCTTACCACCTACCCCTGTCAAACATTTCTGGCAGGGATTTTGCAAACATGCTATATATCCAACAAAATTATAAGGAATGCTTTAAAATTAAAGTTGTTTTATTAGATTTGAAGGAACTAAATGATTACTGAATTAATTTATTAACATCAAAAACCGAAAATTATTATGAAAAAATTATTTGCACTTGCAATCGTAGCGATGTTCGCCGTTAGCTCAATTTATGCTCAAGGCGATACTAAAACAACTACAACAAAAAAAACTGACAACAAAAACGGTACGGTAACTAATACGACCACTACCAAAAAACACAAAACGAAAAAAGTAGCAGGAACCACCACTACTAAGGATACTAAAAAGGTTGACAAAACAACCAGCCCAAAGTAAATTCACATACAAATAACTAAATATTAATAAGATTGTCATGAAGAAATTATTTGCAATTTTAACGCTTGTTTTAGGAATGGGAACCGCAGCTTTTGCACAAAGTGGCACAACCCAATCCCCATCAAGCTCGGTAAAATTTGACGCTGTGACTTATAACTTTGGAGAGTTGGCTTATAATTCCCCGGTTATCCATAGTTTTAAGTTTACAAACATGAGTGTTGCACCTGTAGCCATTAAAGATGTAGGGACATCTTGCGGATGTACTACACCAAGCTACTCAAAAGAGCCGGTTGCACCAGGAAAAACCGGTGAAGTAACAGCTAAATATGACAGCAGCCGTATTGGTTCTTTTAATAAGACACTTACTGTTTCTATTAATGATGAACAAATTAAATTAACTATTACCGGTACTATTAAAGAACCGAATTCTACCACTCCCCCACCGGCAGGAAAATAGTGTAATTGAATGGTTTAATTAACCTTTATTTATAAAAAATGACCCCTTTTTAGTAATTTTTAAAGGGGTTATTTTTTAAACTTTTTCCACAATTCAAAGAAAATTGCTATCTTTAAGCTGTAATAATAAAAGTAAAAAAATGAAAAGTTTTCTTGTATTTATTTCATTATCATTGGTGTTTTTAGGAAGTGCATTTGCACAAGGAAGCCGCGGCCAGGAACCTGAAAAACCTGGCAGTTCTATAACCTTTAAGGAAATGGTCTACAATTTTAAAGAAGTGGAATATGGTACAGATGTCAGCCACTCTTTCTTTTTTACTAATAATAGCAATTCTCCTATCTCTGTTAAAGACGTAAGACCAAGCTGCGGATGTACCACGACAGACTATACCAAGGGGCCAATAATGCCCGGAAAATCGGGATCAGTTTCCATAAAATATGATAGCTCGCGCAAAGGTTATTTTGCAAAAAATGTGACTGTTATAATTGGGGATGAAACTTTTGTATTGACGTTCCTGGGTACTGTAAAGCCTGAAAAAACGGATGATAATACGCAACCTCAAAAATAGTTTGAAGTCGCCTGGTTTTATTACAATTACTTCTATCATTAAGTTTTTATTTTTCGCACTATTTATCCTAAATGGATTTATGATGCAAGCCCAGGATGACGGGATCAAAAGCTATCCGGGAACAAAACCAAAAAGTGTAGTCGCCTTTAAAGAATTGAAATACAATTTTGGAGAGATGCCTTTAAATGCTGAAGTTCAACACAGTTTTGAATTTAAAAATGTCTCTAAGGAAAGAATTAATATCCGCGAAGTTACTACAAGCTGCGGATGCACTACACCTACTTACTCTATAAGCCCCGTAAAACCGCATCGCATTGGAAAAGTTATTGCAAAATATGACAGTAGCCATCCCGGTCATTTTCTTAAATCGCTGACTGTTACGATAAGCGATAATGAAAAAATTGAACTTTTGATTGAAGGAGACATCGTGAAGAAATAAAAAGGAAATGGAAATTAATCCTTACCGACTGCAGTTGTTTCCTGCATTAGTTTAAACATAACACCCTCTTTTAGTGCATAATCAGAAGCGATCATCTTACCAAGTTTAAGCCTGTGCATTACGTATCGGATCATAATAATAGCAACCGTAATCATTTCAACCCTGAAAAGCGGTAAACCGGGAATATATTTAAGTTCTTCTTGTGTTGAGTTTACTATTTTTTGATATATCTCTTCAAAATGATGGAGGTCAATAATATGATGTACAAAGTGTTCAGACTGGACATTGGAAAGATAAATATCCATTTCCATACCCGAAACCGATTCAAATGACCCCGAGGCGCCAACCAACGTTTTGATTTTATATTTAAAAGCATTTATCCAAACTTCCTGAAGTTCCTTTTCAAGATAACTTTCAAGGGATAGAATACTTTCCTCATCCATTGGGTCATTCGTCGAGAATTTTTCAATCAACCTTGCCGCACCAATTTCATAACTCTTTCTCCAATATATATGATGGTCATCTGCAATAATAAATTCAACACTCCCTCCTCCGATATCCATAATCAGATGGGGCTCATTACCTAATGGCACAGCACTCTTTACTCCGTAGTATATAAACTCCGCTTCATCCAGGCCATTTATTACTTTTATCGGATGCCCGATTATACTTTCTGCTTCATGAATAAAATTAGCAGCATTTAAGGCATTTCGAAGGACGGATGTACCATAAATTTCAACTTTAGAAACCTGGTACCTATCAAGCAGGCTTTTAAATTCGATCATCGCGGATATACCCCTGGCATAAGCGTCATCCTGAATAAGGTGTTCTCCAAAAGCGCCTTTGCCTAATTTTACCGGGATCTGGAGCTTATCCATCATTTTATACTTAAGCCCCTCCCATTCGAATATGAGAATATGGAACGTATTTGTCCCAACATCAATAATTGCAGCTCGATAAGGCATAATTTCTAATCTATATATATCCCGGTATCAAAGTTAGTATTTTTCTGTTTCAAATCGAAGATTAATAAAATCAAGACTTATAATATTAACAGGAAATTTGACTAAATAAGTGTCAAAAGACTTAAAAGAGTGAACAAAATGCACGTAATAAACGTGTTATTATAAATCCAAATTAAGCGCAATTGTCAAAACAAGTTAAAAAAATCTTTAAGTTACTCGCCATTATTATTGGCGGCATTTTCCTGGTTACGGGAGGAGTTCTGCTCTTTTTAATTCTAAATTTTAAAAAGCCGGATATTCTGGCTACTGATAGTATAATTACTTTTACGGATGATGGCAAAATTTTAGGGAATACAACCATTAAACTCAGTAATACAAATAAGTATTCTATTAAGATTGATTCTCTTCATTACACCATGAAAATAAATGGCAAAACCTACCTGCAAGGCAAAAAAGACAGCCAACTTGTTCTTAAAGCACATAATGCCAGTAGTTTTTCACTTCCATTTGTGGTTGATGCCAAAGCCATGGATCAGGATTTCAAAGACCAGGACAATGCAGTAAATCATTTCCTGATTGACTGTTATGTTTCGGTTTGGGGGATAAAAAAAATACATTTGATTTTGCCTATTTCTAAAAAAATAACCTTCTTTAAAAAACCGGGGTTGATCGCCGATCATAATTATATCAGGGTAAATAATAATGGTAATGCAAAAGTCAATTTAGTGCTGCTGCTGGTTAACCCAAATAAATATTATGTTCAATTGGATTCTTTGTCTTATTCACTTTCTATTGAAGGGCAAAAATACCTGGAAGGGCAAAAACTTTCTAAAATAGCCCTTAAACCTCAGGACACTCAAAAAATAAACCTCCCGTTAACTTTCAACCTTAAGAAATTTATGAAGGATTTCAAAGGCCGGGACAGCGCTGTTTTTAATTTTAACATAGAAGTCCTTTTATCAACCCCGGATATTAAACAGGAGCATATTATTATTCCCTTGCACAAAAAACTCCCTTTAATTATAGATTTTAACATTGAAGTTAGTAAAGTTAAAATCAACAAACTGGGGCTAAATAATTGTGAACTTACTGCCTATATTTTAGCAGGTAACCCTAATGCTATGGATATTAAAATAGATAGATTGCATTACCTGATAAAAGTAGATGGAATGCAATGGGCTGATGGATATTATAAAAAAGAAATCTTTCTACATAAGAAATCTTCCGTTAACCTGCAATTCCCGATCCATCTTGATACTAAAAAAATAGCCAAAAGTGCGAATGACTATCTCAGTGGTGAGAAAGTACAGAATTATGATATAGCCGCCAATTTTAATTTAATAGTACCAGACCCAGTCATCAAAAAAATAAAAATGGATGCCGAGAACAAAGGTATTCTTCATTTGAGCAAGCTTCTTGAAAAAAGAAAATAAATTGCCATTTAAATCCCAAACCTTGACCCGAATTATTCCTTCACAAACTTTTCTTTCCATCCATTAATATTGAGAAAATAAATACCCGAAACCAAATCATTCACCGGAACTATCGTGCGGCCATTTAACGGCTCAAGGTATACTTCTTTTAATTTTCTTCCGGCCAAATCAAAGACCTGACAATTGATCATTTGTCCATTTAATAATGGAGATTCAATAATCAAGTTTTCAACTACAGGATTTGGATAAATTGAATATTGATTTGTAATAACATTTGGATTAATCCCGGCAGGATTACATGGGTTAGTATGGGGGCTTACAATAAAATCCACAGATCTTATCAAGCCGCCATTACCATCTTTACCTACTGGAACATAAACTGATAAGGTATCGTTAGATTGTACCTGCACGGTTTGCGTTGTATCGCCATTGCTCCAAATATATTTGCCATGGCCTGCCCCTGCATCCAGATAATATTTACCTTGTGATGAAAAACACGTTAATACCGGCCTGTGCAGCCAAAAGGGCAATTCAAAATAATTAAAAGACCGGTAACTGCCTAGTGTGTCTTGAAATGCTATTTCAAATACTTTTGAACCTGATGGATTTATTACATTAAATACCAGGTTTTCGTTGTTTACCGATCCATAGTCTACCAGGGTATTTCCATTAGCTAACCGTTGCACATTTCCGGTAGCCCCACTCACTGAATTTGGATTATTGACATAACTCCATACCAGGTTTGCAGTATACAATTTATCGTCAAGTTTATACTCACGGGCCGTAGCGGGATGAAGTGGCACACCTCCCCGGCCATTATCATAAAGTGTTATGTTCCCATTTGCTATACGTCTTATATCATGCTGACCAATAAAATGGATGGTATCATTCAAAAATTTGAACTGATTCCTCTTACCACCGAACCTCCAGATTATAGATCCGTCTTTGCGGTTTATTTTAGTAATTTCATTAAAATACCTGGCGGAAATAAGAATATTACTATCATTATCAAAGCATACTGCATTTAAATGCGTCCAATCTACATTTGTAGGGCTACTCATAAACAAAGAATCTACATCATTAAACGCATAATGATCTTTGGCATGCCATTCAAGCACAACATTTTTATTGGCATCCAATTCCTGAATTACACCACTAGTAACAGTGGCTGTTTTGCTGCCGGGACTGCCATTATGATTAAAATAATGATACGAACTTAAATCCATAGTTAAATTTTCTGTACCCATTAATAAATAATGACCGTTCGGAAGCAACTGCATATCATGTGTATCAGAAGTAAGGCCATTTTTAACCACAATGGAATCAACAGTACTAAATGTGCTGTCCATAAAGTAAAACTTACCCAGATAGCTATATGACATAAGGCCATTCGGCCAAACGCAAAAATCGCTAGATCCCTTTGTCCCATAATCCTTAAAATATACCATTTTGCCGTTTCTATCCAATATCATTTGGGTCATTTCTACTTTTTTACCGTTACCTCCTGGCGCTGGGCAAAAAAAATAGAATCCCTTGGAAGAAGAATCGATAACAGTTAGTTTATATGGCGGATAACTCTGTGCCAAACCTAATTGTAAGCCACACAGCAAAATAAAAAACGAGATAAAAATAAAAAACCTGGAAATCATAAATAATAAATTTACTGTTCAATTTACGAATATATGTGGTGCAACATATATTTTTAACAAATTTTAACGAACCTTAACCTTGAAGCATAATTCATAATCAGATTTAATAAATCACAATATGTGAATTATGTAATTCAAAATTAAAATTATGTAATAGTTGAAGGCGTTTCATCACACAACTTTGTGATATAGAAAAAAACTTAACCCTAATGAAAAAGCTATTTCAATTTACCGCCTTCTTTATTCTTATCTTATTCCTTTCAAATATTAGCACTTCATCCCAAAAATGGAGGCAATTGCGTTTGGAAAATACAGTATCCGGGAAAACCTTTCAAATGCAAGTTTCAATACCTTGCAATGCTTCCTGTAGCCATTCCTGAACGAAATTAACTATTGCAATCCTTTAACAAATGTAAAGGAAATGTTAAAAGTGTTAGCAGAAAAAACTTTTGCTATTTTCATTTGTCATTTTTAAAATAAGTTGACAACACCATGATTAAAGTTAAGAAAGAAGGTATTCTCCTGTCCAAAACCGAGCATGTATTTGAAGAAGAAGGTGTATTAAATCCTGGTATCATGCAGGTTGGTAATACAGTACATATGTTTTACAGGGCCGTTCGTAAGGGTAATTTTTCAAGTATTGGTTATTGCAGGTTAGAAGGACCGCTGAATATTGTTCATCGGAATGATACACCTCTTATTTATTCCCAGTCTGCGTTTGAAGAACAAGGAGTAGAAGATCCACGGATCACCAAAATTGATGATTTGTATTACATGTCTTATACAGGATATGATGGAATCAATGCCCTCGGCGCATTGGCGACATCAACCGACCTGATCCATTTTGAGAAAAAGGGCCCGATTGTGCCGGTAATCAGTTTTGCAAAATTCAAATACCTGGCTGAAAGCAAAGAAACAATCAATGAAAAATACATAAGATATAACGAACGGGAAAAGATTGATAAAATAGATAATAAACCTGTGCATCTCTGGGATAAGAATTTGATCTTTTTTCCACGCAGAATCAACGGCAAATTAGCTTTTCTTCACCGGATAAGGCCTGACGTTCAACTTGTATTGGTAAAAGAACTTAATGATCTGACAGATGCTTTCTGGGAAGATTATTTTATCCATCTCGACAACCATATAGTACTTACCCCAAAGCATGAACACGAAGCAAGTTATGTGGGTGGTGGTTGTCCGCCGATTGAAACAGAACAAGGGTGGCTTTTAATATATCATGGAGTTCAAGATACGCCAAAAGGATACGTCTATTCTGCGTGTGCTGCGATGGTCGACCTGGATAACCCTTGCAAAGAGATTTCGAGATTACCCTATGCCCTCTTTTTCCCTGAATTTGAATGGGAGAAGTTTGGCTATATCAATAATGTATGTTTCCCAACCGGAACAGCTATTTTTAATGACATCCTATATATCTATTATGGCACCGCTGATGAGCGGGTAGCCTGTGCCTCCATAAACCTTGAAGAACTGCTCAAAGAATTGATGCTCTATAAAACAAAATAATATGCTCTCAGACTATAATACGAAAATGGAAATTCTGTTTATTACTTCTTATCCGCCACGCGAATGTGGGATTGCCACCTATTCTAACGACCTGATAATGGCATTGAATGAAAAATTCGACAAGTCATTTACTCCGGTTGTTTGCGCGCTTGAATCGGGCCTGAACAGCTTCTCCTATGCTCCAGAAGTAAAATATGTACTGAATACATCTGACTTTGAGGACTATATGCAGATAGCCCGAGATGTGAATAGCAACGAAAATATAGGCATCATCATGCTTCAGCATGAATTTGGCTTTTTTAATGCCATTTCAGAATCTGAATTTTTACAATTCCTTTCACTCTTTACAAAACCCATTATCATCACCTTTCATACAGTTTTACCCGATCCGTCACCAGAACTCTGCAATAAAGTAAAAGGTATTATAGCTGCCTGCAAATCTGTAGTGGTAATGACTCAAAATTCTGCTGAAATATTAATAAATGAATACAAAGTAGAGGATGAAAAAATAGATATAATACCGCATGGCATACATCTGGTAGCACATTTAAACAAGGAAAGCTTAAAGGCGAAATATGGCTTGAAAGGCCGGAAAATACTTTCCACTTTTGGGTTGATCAGTTCAGGCAAGAGCATAGAAACAACACTTAATGCCCTGCCTGCTATTGTGGAAAACAATCCGGATGTATTGTTTCTGGCGATAGGTAAAACGCATCCCGATATCGTGAGAAATGAAGGTGAAATATACCGGCAAAGCCTGGAACAAAAAGTTATTGCCCTGGGCCTTCAAAACAATGTAAAGTTCATTAATAAGTACCTGCCTTTATCAGAACTGCTAGAATATCTGCAATTGTCAGATATATATCTATTTACATCCAAAGATCCACACCAGGCGGTAAGCGGCACCTTTTCTTATGCACTGAGTTGCTGCTGTCCTATTATATCTACGCCCATCCCTCATGCCAAAGAAATAATAAAAGATGATGCCGGGTTGATCATCGATTTTGAAAACCCGGCCCAACTTTCAAAGGCTGTAAATTTATTGCTGGGTGATGCTGATTTGCGTACCCGATTAAGTAATAACGGGTTGCAAAGGATAGTGCCTGCCGCCTGGGAAAATGTGGCCATGGCATACGGAAAACTATTTAAAAAGCTTTCAAACCAGGTTAGCCTGAAATTCAAGATACCGGCATTAAATTTAAACCATATCAAGCAACTCACCACTTCGTTTGGTATGATCCAGTTTTCTAAAATAAATCAACCCGATTTAAGTTCAGGTTACACCCTTGATGACAATGCCAGGGCAATGATTGCACTCTGTATGCACTATGAAGTAACGAGGAATAAAGAAGATCTTTTTTATATTAGTACTTATCTCCAGTTTATCAGGAATTGCCAACAGACGGCTGGTGATTTTTTGAATTATATTGACGAAAATAAAAATTTTACTGACCAGAACAACGAAACCAACCTCGAGGATTCCAATGGCCGCGCCATATGGGCATTGGGCTACTTGATTTCCCTCGATCAAATTATTCCTGATTTTTTAGTTTCTTCTGCAAAAACCATCCTGCAAAAAGCCCTGCCATTGGTTATGAAAATGCACTCTACCAGAGCCATGGCATTTTCTATTAATGGGTTATATTACTACAACAGCGTTAATAAAACACATGGTACATTGGCTTTAATTGAAATACTCGCTGACAGGCTGGTAAATATGTACAAACATGAAAGCTGCAATGGCTGGGAATGGTATGAAAGTTATCTTACCTATGGTAACAGCATATTGCCTGAAGCGCTTCTCTGTGCATACCTTGCTACGAATAAACTTATTTATAAAGATACAGCCTATGTATCATTCAATTTCCTGCTTTCCAAGACTTTTCATAAAACAGGAATAAAACCCATATCCAACAAAACCTGGCTGAGCAAAGGAAAAATTGCTCATAATTTTGGCGAGCAGCCCATTGACGTAGCCTATACTATAATGGCGCTGGATAAATTTAACCAGGTTTTTAAGCTGGAAGGTTATCAGCAAAAATTGAAAATAGCTTTTTATTGGTTTTTAGGCAATAATCATCTTGGGCAGATCATTTATAATCCATGTACCGGCGGATCATTTGACGGGCTGGAAGAATTCCAGGTTAATCTAAACCAGGGCGCAGAATCTACTTTGAGTTATTTAATGGCAAGGTTAACATTGGAGAAATACGTTATCAGGCCACAAAAAACATTTGAAAAACCTGATCACAGGCCTGTAAAACCACTCAAAAATAATTGGCTGCCTGCCCCCGCCGCTAAAATTTCTTTGAGTATTTGAAAAACTAATAAAAGGTTAATTGTGATTCTATTAATTCAGATTTAATTGTTTCCCCAATCCTGAAAGTCTGTGAATTATATAACTTAATCTATTAATAGTGTAATAGCCGTTAAACGGATTGGCCTGATCTTTGTCTAAAATAAAAAAACAAAAGTCATGAAAAGAATCATCCTGTTTCCGGCCTTCCTTTTTCTTACTTTTTTGATTTCTTATATGAATGCTGATAACCAGAAAAATCTGCATGCAGCGTACAAAGGAAAAACCCTACAATTTAAACACGCTAAAAGTTTAGACGCTGGTAGCAGCACTACAACTTTACAATGTGGGCATACCGAACTTTCCGCATGTTACACGAAATAAATCACTAAATTTTTTATATATATAACCGTTATCTCCATTCCTTTCTAACCTCTAAGGCCATATACCTGCTAATTATATTTAGTCTGTCATATATTAATTAAGCCTTATATTCGTTTCATCAAAAATCCTTTTATGAAACGACTGCTTTCCACAGTTTTTATCCTTCTTACTATTTCCGGCATTTGTTCGGCCCAAAAATACACCATTAGTGGCTTTGTAAAAGATGCTTCAACGGGGGAAGTTTTGATGGGTGCCTCAGTATATGTTCCAAAATTAAAATTAGGTACTGTTACAAATTCTTATGGTTTTTATTCAATTACCCTTGACGCTGATAGCATTGGCCTGGCATTCAGGTTCCTGGGCTATAAACCAGTTTTAAAACAAGTAAATCTGAGAAAAAATGTAGAGCTAAATGTTTCACTTGTAACTCTTGAAACAGGGGAAGTAGTAGTAACAGGTTCTAAGGCCAAAGAAAATGTGGACAAGCCCCAGATGGGCGTTATTGATGTACCAATTACCTCAGTAAAAGAGCTTCCTGCCATATTCGGTGAAAAAGATTTGTTTAAGGTATTACAATTGCTGCCGGGTGTGCAGTCGGGTACAGAAGGCAGTGCAGGCTTTTATGTAAGGGGCGGGGGTGCAGATGAAAACCTGATATTGCTTGATGAAGCCGTAATCTATAACCCCTTTCATCTGGCAGGCTTCTTCAGTATTTTTAATGGAGATGCCATTAAATCCGTTGATCTGTATAAAGGTGGTTTCCCTGCACAGTATGGAGGCAGGCTTTCTTCCATCATAGATGTAACCATGAAAGACGGGAATGACCAGACTTATCATGGCGAAGGGGGTATCGGCCTTATCGCATCACGGCTTACCCTTGAAGGGCCAATAGTAAAGAACAAAGCATCCTTCATGGTTTCGGCAAGACGTACTTATCTTGATTTCCTGATAAAACCATTTTTACCAACCGGGGAACAGGCAGCTTATTATTTTTATGATATTAATGCGAAAGTCAACTGGCAAATATCAGATAAAGACAGGGTATTTCTCAGTGGTTATTACGGGGCAGATGTGCTAAGTTTCAAAATTTCAAACCCGGGAGATACTACGGGTGCCGGGATAACCTGGGGCAATAAAAGCGCCACGGCGAGATGGAACCATGTCTTTAACCCTAAACTGTTTGCAAACACATCCTTTATTTATAATGATTATTTATCCACCATTTCTATCCCGATGAATAATGCTAATTATGACATATCATCAGGCATACAGGATGTTGGGGGAAAAGTTGATTTTGACTGGTACCCTACCCCCTTGCACCACATTAAATTTGGAGGCACCTATACTTATCAAAAATATATCCCAACCCTTATTGAAGGCCAGGTAGGCGGTACCAGTTTTACAAATGAGCAGGTAAAATTTGTACACACTGCAGCAGCTTACATTAATGATGAATATACTTATTCTGAAAAATTATCATTTAACATTGGCCTTCGGTCGCCCTTTTTCGATTACAGGCAAACACAGTATATCAATATCGAACCCCGCTTCACCGTTAAATATTCCCTTGACAAAACAACCTCGCTTAAAGCGGGTTATGCAATGATGTACCAGAATATACACCTGCTCAGCAATTCAGGCATATCTCTCCCAACTGATTTATGGATACCGAGCAGCGATATTGTAAAGCCTCAGCAATCTCAACAGGTATCCGCAGGTATCTTCAAAAACTTTCTTAACAATAGTTTTGAGACCAGTGCAGAAGTTTACTATAAACGCAGCACCAACCTGATAGAATATGCACCGGGCACGGATATATTTTTTAACCCGAACGTTGATAAATCATTGTATTTTGGTGACGGATGGGCCTATGGCCTGGAACTGTTTATCAAGAAAAACGAAGGCAAATTTACTGGCTGGCTGGGCTATACTTTATCATGGGCCGACAGGCAGTTTGCCCAGCTCAACAATGGCAACCCCTACCCTGCTACTTATGACCGCAGGCACGATATATCCCTGACAGGTGTATATAATTTTAACAAGAACTGGTCATTCTCCTCTGTCTTTGTATATGAAACCGGTTCATCCCTTACCATACCTATTGGCTCATATTATGTGCCGACCGGTGGTTATCAAAACTTTATGCAGGTGCAGGATTACGGGCCAATGAATTCTTATAAAATGCCGCCCTATAACCGGCTTGACATTGGGATAAAATACACCAAAAAGCACCGGAAATATGAAGACGAATGGCGGCTCGATATATACAACGTATATAGCAGGCGCAACCCTTATTTCGTGACCATAGACCCCAACTGGAAAAATCCAAACTCTAACATTACCCAGGCCGCTGCCATCCAGACTTCTATTTTCCCGATAATACCAACTGTGAGTTATAATTTTAAGTTTTAGCAATGCGGATAGCAGGCATTATCATATCCTTATCTTGTTTGCTTTTAGGAAGCTGCCAGCAGAACATTACCCTTCAACTGCCAAAATATAATCCGCAGGTTTGTGTGTATTGCATATTGGAAGCAGGTGCCGAACCAATGATGTTCCTCAACTTAAGCCAATCATATTATAACTATGGCGATACGGCTGGTGGGGTAAGGGTAATTAAAAACGCAACCGTAACCATTACAGACCAGACTGAAAATCGGGTGGATAAATTATTTTTGGATAGCAATTACTTACCTGCAAGCCCTGAATTGGTTTGGTTTTATACGATAAATAAACCTTATAAAACGGGACATCATTATGTTGCTAATATTAGTTATAATGGCCAAATTATAACGGCTGAAGCTACAATTCCCCAGGCCATAAAAAAAATTGATACCGTAACTTATGAAAGATATTTCAATCCATCTTCAGGCTGGTGGAATTATACCTTTCATTATTTTTTTCATGATATTCCTGGGGAACCAGATTATTATACTGCCATTTCACCAAATGCCGTTTCATTTAATAATTTTTACTCTAACTTTATTTCTGATGCAGGGCAGGACGGCCAACAATTAGAAATAACAACTACAAACCCTACTCTTGGCCCTCCTCCGCTCTCATTAGGCGCCCAGGTAATTTCAGTAACAGAAGGAATGGCAAAATATGAAGCTGATGTGTGGACCCAACACCAAAGTGGTGGGCCGCTGAGTGAACCTGTTGCAATCGAAAGCAATATCAACGGTGGACTGGGAGTTTTTGGGGCTCTTACAAGTTCACCAGCTTATTTGATTAAAATAATAAAATAGGCAATCAACTCAAATTTTTGAAAAACCTTAAAAATATATTCATCCTCTTACCACTGGTTACCTTATTCAGTTGCCAGCAGAACATTACCCTTGAGCTGCCAAAATACAATCCGCAGGTTTGTGTGTATTGCATTTTAGAACCAGGCACCTATCCCCAAATGTATCTGAACCTCAGCCAGTCTTATTATAATTATGGTGATACAACTGGTGGCGTTAGGGTCATTAAAAATGCAACAGTAACTATAACTGATGTAACTGCTAACAGGGTGGACAAACTATTTTTAGATAGTGGTTATATTACGGGAAATAATGATATGGTCTGGTATTATAAGGTGAATTTCGCCTCTCAAATTGGACATCATTATATAGCAAACATTAATTATAATAGTCAAATTGTTACTGCTGAAACCACAATACCACCTGCCGTAAAAATAGATACTGTTACCTATGAAAGGGTCTTCAATCAATCTACTGGTAGGTATGATTATTCATTTCATTATTTATTTCATGATATAGCTGGTGAAGCAAATTTTTATACAGCGGTTTCACCGATTAGCTATTCAGTTAATAATTTTTACACTGATTTTCTTTCTGATATTGGGCACGACGGACAGCAATTGGAGATAACCACAACAGCTAATAATTTGTACCCGCCTCTTCAACTTAATGCTCAAGTTAAAACTGTGACGGCAGCCGTGGAAAAATACGATACTGATGTCTGGACCCAGGATCATAGCAATGGACCTCTGAGTGCACCTGTAGCTATTGAAAGCAACATCAATGGTGGGCTGGGGATTTTCGGCGCTATATTTGGTTCTCCGGTATATAAATTTAACATTCCCAAATAGCTAACAATAAGATAAAATTGAAAAAACTAAATCTATTTCTGATAATATCCTTGATAGCTTTTTCAGGCTGCCAGCAGAATATTACGATTCAATTGCCAAATTATACCCCTAAAGTTGCCGTTGATTGTATTTTGCAGGATGGCACCCTGCCACAGCTTTACCTCAATTTAAGTACCTCATATTATTCTTATGGAGATACTACAAATGGGTACAAGTCCATAAAAAATGCACAGGTATATATAACAGACCAAACTGCAAATACAACAGATAGCCTTGTACTTGACAGCTTTAAATATCGTGGCAATAGTTGGCAATATATATATAGCAGCAAGCCAACCGGCAGAAACACTACCCAGGCCGGCCATCATTATGTTTTAAAAATTAATTATAATGGCAGATTCATTACTGCTGAAACTACTGTGCCAGAACCTGTAAAAGTTGATCATTTTGATTATTCGCTGGTTAATGATCCTAATAATCCACCACCCTATCATAACTTCAATATTTACTTTTATGATTTGCCGGGCCAGGGGAATTATTATTCTGTCACCCAGATTGATAGTACAGGCACATCAGAATATTCTGACACCGATTATATTTCAGACCTGGGTTTCGATGGAAAACTTCTTGAAATAACAACAACTGACTATGATGAACAAGGTAATGTAGAACCTCCACCATACACCCACGGTTTTAGAATTAACAATGCTTCCAAAGAACTGGGCAAATACATTACCGACATTAACAACCAGGCCTTTAACAGCGGCCCTCTCAATGAACCCGTAACCATAGAAAGCAATATAAACGGAGGGCTGGGTATATTTGGCGCCTATACACCATCGCCCATTATTTATATCCACGTAAAATAACCTCAATCCGGGAACAAGGTAAAAGTCTTTGATATCCCCAGGCCAATATATAAGGCATCAAGATTTATTTTCAGGCTTTCTGTTCTGTTATATACCTCGCTGTTAGGGCTTTCATTATAAATAAGATGATCTGAAGAAATAAAGGCCTTAAACATTACATCGCCTTTCAAATTATATCCCAACCCAAGCCTGCCTTGCAGATAAAAAGGGGTGCCCGGCCCAAACACCTGGTCGCTACCGGTATAAGATCCAATATCCAGTCCGCCAAATGCGTAAGGGCCGAGGAAGGTTTTCTGGTTAAAATAATAATTGTATTCAAGCATTAGTGAAATGCCTGCATAAATAACACTAAGGGTATCTGTTGTCGGTGTAGCCACGCTATTCGCATCAAATGTGGTGGCAGGTAGTTTGCAAGACCCAAAATTAAAGCTCAGCCCGGCTTGCCAAACCTTGCTGTTGGCAATCAAAATATCCAGCTTTATATTGGTAAACCTGCCATATGGCCTGATATTGGCATAGTCTGCTTTATGGGTTACCCATTCCCAGCCGGTAGGGCCATTGCCATATATATTATATTCACCGGTATAATCGTGGGCATAGCTGCAACCTAAATTAGCAAGGTTTGCATCCAGCCCGAAGGTCAGCATCAATGGTTTTTTTGGCCTGACCACCGTATCAAGCGCCCCAATATCTGATTGCGCATAAACAGACTGCAAACCAATAATGAAGAATAAAAGAAAAAGAATAATGGCCAATCGCCTCATTGATTTTGAATTTTTATGGCAAATTAGATATTATAAACGAAATACCTGCTGGTTAAGTATGTGAAGCAAAAAATCACTCTTTACTTAACAAGTTCTCCTATATAAAATAAAAAATCAGCGCAATTGCTGCCCCAAATAATATACCGGTTATGATCATCTGCCAGGCTTTGGCCCTATCTTTCTTAAAATTCACACAAAATTTGAATAGCAACTGTTGAGCGCTCACCCCAAAGGATGCCGCCGGGATAAAAACCAATAACCGCCAACCAGGTGCCGTTTTAAATACAAGCATTAAAACAACGATTACTACCAATAGTATAAGTGCATAATAGGTGGCTTTGCGTCTCCCTGCTATTTCTGCTGCACCAATATTACAAACCCCGGGAATATATTTTCCGGAAACATCATCAAAGTCAATATTTTCTTCCAATTTGCTTATTTTTAATATATTAATGTCAATAACTTATTCTACAACCGCAATTAAATAAGTCCTTCAAAGATGAACAATTATCGAGAGGTTTTGATAGA
>Ga0206925_1042_pt1 | contig 29259 bp, 24 predicted proteins | sample Alteio_BWOrgHeat_62_FD_152944 | JGI IMG/M metagenome (GOLD analysis project Ga0206925, IMG submission 152944) | Enriched cells from forest soil in Barre Woods Harvard Forest LTER site, Petersham, Massachusetts, United States -... | ecosystem: Environmental > Terrestrial > Soil > Temperate forest >...
GCGCCCGTGCCGCCAATCAGCACCGGGAATGGCCCGTCTCCAGCGGGAATGGTCACAGTCACATTGGCTGTGGCCTGGTCATTGGGGCCGTAGGCCAGTTGAACCACACGAGAAACCGTGCCTTTGGGCAACGGCTGCGCTGGCCCTCGCGCTCCGAAACCTCCCCCACCAGCCGGCGGCGGGGTGACGCCGTCCGATACGGTTTCGCTGACCAAGGTTATTTTATCGAGGTTGGGCTTGGGCGGAACGGTGCCAATGTCGTATTTCTCGTAAAGTTGGATGATTTCTTCCCGGCGGGCCTTCCAATCATCCACCGTTTTGACGGGCCGGCCATCAAGGAATTTCAGTGGGTCGGGCAAGGCGTTTTGCTTGGGCAAAGCATCAAAATCCGGCGGTATCTGGTTCGAGGTTTGCAGCCAGGCCGTCCATGTTGGCTCATCGGGTAGAATCTGCTTGAGATGCGTTAAATAATCGCGGCGCTCCGCCTCGGTCATGGCCTGGGCAGGGCGGATGAACAGCAAAACGAAGAACAGGGCAACCAGGGTAATTCGACGCATGGGGTGTGCGCTACTTGGGGGTGGATGTCCATGGAAACACCATAAGCCAGCCCCCGACAAGCGCATTTTTTTAAGCCAGTGATACAGCCCCCGACGATCTAAGAAAAACCTCGTTGGCTATCCCGCCTAATGCGTCGTGGTCGTGGCCGGAGCCTGGATCGCGGGCGGGGTGGCCGGGGCCTGACTATAACTGGCGATTCTCTCGGCAACACTTGCGGCTTCCGTGTCCTTTTTTTGCGTTTCGTAAATGTGCTTGAGCGCCACCAGGCATTGTAACATCGCGTTTCGCCCGTAGGGACTTTTATCCAATTCGGCTTCGAGGGCTGGATCCTTGTGGATGCTGTCCATCACCTCGAAATAGATATCGGCCGCGCCATTGAGGTCGGGATTGCTGCCATACTCGAGCAAATTGCCCCACTCATGAGCCACCACCACCCGGGCATCCACCGGGAGGCTGGCTTGATTATATAACACCTTGAGTTCGTCTATGGCGTCCTGGCGGCGTTTGGGACTGGCATTGGGCAGGGTGGCCAACTGGAACAGACAGTCGGCGCGGGATACCTTGGCGCGAACCGTCAGTGGATCGTTCGGAGATTTCTTGATCAACAACGCGTAAAGTTCCGCAGCATTTTCCAGGCTGGGATCCTTGGGGTCGTCGTTGATATTGCGCTCCAGGTCGGCCTGCTCCAACTGCACCCGGTAAATCAATGACGGGTCGGCTGCGTAAACGAGCGGCGGGGCCGTATCACCATATTTCGCCATAAACGTGTTCAAAAGATTGATCGCTTCCGTGTATTTGCCGCCCGTTTTGTCGAGTTTTTCGGCGTCGAGGGCCGACAAGTAAAGCGCAAAAGGCGCCTGCTCGGATTTCGGAAATTTATCGGTTAATGTATTATACAGGCGCTGGGCCTCGGTGAATTTGTTTTGGGATTCGAGCTCACTGGCCTCATCCAGGTAGGATTGTTTAGCCGACTCCGAGTCTGCATATTTTTGGCGGAGCTCTTCAAAAATTTTGCGCTGGTCATCGAGTTGCTTCGCTTGCGCCGTGGCATCCGCCGGTTGGGCCAGAACCACGGCCTCGCCACTGAGCAGCAGGGCGGTGGCGTCTAATTCGGGAAGCAAATCCGTCAATGTTTTGCGTTCATGTACGGGCAGGTCGGCCATGGCCTCCGGGGTCAGCGCTTCGACTTCCTTTTTAAAACCTTCGACCGCGTCCTCGGCTTTCGGGTCGTTCCGTTTCACGGCCAGGCTGGCATTGAGCCACAGTAAGCGGAGATACAGTTCCTGCGGTAACAAATTTTTTCCGTGGAGCGGATCAAGTTTACTCTTGAGCCGCAGGTAGGCATCCTCCCCCTTTTGATCGCGCATCGCCATCAATAAAGTCCATTCGGCCCGCCAGCGATCTTCGGGCGTAAAGTCAGCGAGCAAGACCGGGTCATCCATGATTTTCTTGGCCTCGTCCATGAGTCCGGCGCGCAATTCACTTTCGACCGCCCGCAGCAGCAGTTGCCCGTGCTGAACCGGAGAGTTGGGATCGGGGTCTTTTAACAGGTTGGTATAAAATTCGGCGGCATTGCGATAATCGCCGTTCATGTAATAAAGGCTGGCGAGCGAGCGGGCGATTGGCGCGCGCCGGAGACCATCCGGCAAGCTATTGTACACTTTCAAGAGATAATTGGCCGCCACCCGCGGCTGGTTGTCATTCCAATAAACCTGCGCCAGCAGCATTTGCGCATCGGTCACCACCGGGTCGGGCTCGGCCCCCGGAGGAAATTTTTCCAGTAACTGATTGGCGGCGGTTTTGGCCGCATCGGGCTGTTTCAAGACCAGCGCCAAATTGGCCTGCAACAGATAATATTTTTTCAACAACGGATGACTGTCCCGATCCGGATCGTCAATAATGTCATCGATAAACTTTTTCAGTCCGGCCGCGGCCGCATCGGTAATCGCGGGGCTGCCATCGGTTTTTTGCGCCAGGGCTTGCTGCTGCAACAGGCTGAGCGCCTGTTCCTGCATTTGCATAATGCTGTCGCGATCCGGCGAATTAATATCAATGGGCTCCTGCAGCACTTTTTCGAGCGCCTGCGAGTCGCGGATATTGATTTGCTCCAGCACTTGGGGGTCGGTGGGTGCGTCGCCTTCCGTATCGAGATAAACCATCAGCAGCCGCATCGTGTCGCGGTTTTTATGATCCAAGTCGGGCAAATCCACCCAGGGAGTTACCACATCCAACGCCTGGTTATGCTGGCCCAGCCGGTCAAGCCCGATGGCGTACTGCGAGGCAAAATGGGCGCGCAGCGCGGGAATCGTGGCGGCTGCCATTCCCACCCGCAATTTTTCAACCTCGTCGGGAGTGGGACTTTTACCCAACAAAATCTGACTGACGCCGAGCGCCGCCTCAAACTGGCCCCGCAGCAACGGGGGAGCGGCGGCAATCGCATCATTCCAGGCTTTAATCGCTGCCGCAGCATCGCCCCGATTTTCCGCCAAGCGGGCCTGCGCCGTGAAATACCAGGGTAAATCGGAGGTGGAAAGTTTGCCGGGCGCGATTTGCGCGAGTTGGGCCGCCGCGCCATCCCATTTGTTATTGCGCGATTGCAAGAGCGCCGCCCGCAACAGGTACGCCGGGGTGTCGGTTGCCCCCACCGCCTGCAGCGCCGCCTCCGCTTGCTTCTGCGCCAACGGCCCTTCCGCCAGATATGCGGTGACCAAATCCAGATTCAGACTGTCCTTCATCGAGGAATCCAGATTGGGAATGGCCAGGGCCTTGTTAAAACAAAACACCGCTTCCGAAACGAAGGCGTTCTCCAAAGCCGAACGCCCACGCTCGGATAGTGCGATGGCGCTATTCAAATCAGAATCCGTGGCAATTTCAGCCGCAAAAGGAATCGGCGCGGTATTGACTTGATCGGCCGGAGCGTCTGCGGGCACCCCTTGGGCCAGCGCCTGCGTGGCCAGAAAGGCCAGACTGCCCCATGTCCATAAAAACTTCATAATCAATGCTCTCATCTTACGGGGAACCCGGCGAAGATAAAGTCCAAAGACCGTCAGTCCTCAGGTTGGGTTCCCCAGGAAGGCCTGCCCGTCTCAATGCTTAGCCAACCCCGGTGACTTAGGGAGCATAGGTTTTGGCCTCGACGAGATAGTCGTGCCTCAACCGATCATGGTCATATTCCGAATCCGCCAGTACTGTGCCATCCGCGCTCCATTCGGTCTGTCGGCCTTGCAGGGCTTCGCCGACGGATCGGCCGGTCTCATCGCGTTCGATGGTTTTTTGCACCAGTGATTTGGGTCGGCCATTCTCGTACCACTGTTGCACCCGGTTGACGACTCCGGCCGGGGTGGAAACATCCGCCTCGGACAAAATCCGACGGTGACCGTTGGGCCAATACACCGTGAAACGCTTCACCCGGTTGCCATCCGCGTATTCATCCACGCGCATCGGCTGGGTGGTGCCGGGGAAAAAGGTGGTCTGCTGGACGGGTTGTCCATCCGGTCCAAAATCCATTTCCGCTTCGGGTTCCTTGCCACTGCGATAAAAAACCTGTCGTTCGGGCCGGCCCAGCGAGGTCAACCAAGTCTGGCTGACAATCTGGCCGTTAAAAATCTCCCGGCGCAGAATTTGTCCATCCGGCAGAACCTGGTCATTGGTTCCGGTATAACCTTGCGGCGCAGGCTTCGGCTTGGCTTGCTCCGGCAGAACCATGCCCGGCAGCAAACCGCCTTGGTGGCCGGTCAACTGCGGCGGGCTGTCGGATTGGCAGGCCGCGAGTGGGAATAGCAACCCTAGCCAGACCGGTAAACCGACCAGGATGGCGATGCGCCGCAGAGCTTTATCGCCGGTTCGCTGCATGGGTAATCCCTATTCTATCACTAAAGCGATTTGCGCGCCCGGTCCATGCACGCCTTCAATGAGAATGCCTTCAATATCCGCCGTCTTGGAAGGCCCCGTGCACCATATGACATTCGGATCGTCGCCCAGTGCGTGTACGGCGTCTGTCAGTGTGCGATGGATGAGTTTACGCGGCAAAACGGCAATGTGCACCCACGGCGTCAAGGCTCCGAGTCGCCGCGAGGTCAGCGTGTCGTTGAGGATAATTGTGCCGGTTTCCGCAATGCCGCCGGCCGCACGCGTGATGCCGAACGCAAAGTCGTCCACCCGGGTGCGGTCGAACTCGGTGCTCAAATTAAATTCCGGCCCGAGCTTGGGCGCGAGCAGTGGTACCAACGCCGGGTCGCAATATCCGCTCAGCCAGCCGCCTTTTTTTAAATAGGTCGCGAGCTCGGCGATGTCCGTCATCGCCAGACCATTGACCAATTTGATGCGCTCCGCGAAAACCTCGAGAGCGTCGCGCTCCTCGACCAACTTGCGCGCGATGGCCAATTCGGCATCCCAATCGGGCAATTTCGCGCGCTCAGGCAAAATCGCCAGGGCCTTGTTGACCCGGCCCAGCATGTCGGTGCGTGCGTCGCTCATGATTGGGCCTTGGTCGAAGTGGGACGGTTTTTCAGCCATTTGCGAAATTCTCCTCCGCGCCACGGTGGCAGCGTGCGGACATCCTGCCATTTGCGCAGCGGTGCGGGCATCAACGCCCGGGGCACATAATTGACCGTACCGCCGAGGGCCAGGGCGTTTTTCCACGCGAAGGGCTGGCTCGCCAAAATGGACCACGCGCCCATCGGCGGAGTTCCCGACGACGGCCCGTGCTCCTGCTTGTTTTTATTGCGCAGGCGGAGGAGCAAATCGGGAATCGGAATATTGACCGGGCAAACTTCCTGACACGCGCCGCACAAGCTCGAAGCCTTGGGCAAGTCCGCGAGTTCGGGAAATTTTTCTTTGGCGAGTAACGGCGACAACACAGCGCCGACCGGGCCAGGATAAACGCTCCGATACGCGTGGCCGCTGGCCTGACGGTAAACCGGGCAGACATTCAGGCACGCGCCGCAACGAATGCAGCGCAAAATATCGCGGCAGTCACTGGCCAGCACGTCAATGCGTCCGTTGTCCACAAAGATGACATGCATTTCATCCGGGCCGTCCGGCTGCGTGGGCTTGCGCGGGCCTTTGATAAATTCCGTATAAACCGTCAACTGCTGCGCCGTGGCCGAGCGGGCGAGGAGATTCAGCAGCAACGCCAAATCGCGGTCACGGGGCAAAATTTTCTCAATGCCGACCATGGCGATATGGCAGCGCGTGGCCGCCAGACAGAAACGCGAATTGCCTTCGTTCGTCACGAGCACCAATCGCCCGCTCTCGGCCACGACAAAATTTGCCCCCGTCAGCCCGACATCCGCTTCCAAATATTTTTGCCGCAAAAACACCCGCGCACGCTGGGTGATGACGTTCGGGTCGTCGTTATATTTGCCCAGGCCGTTTTTCTCAAACGACTCCGCCACCTGTCGCCGGCTTTTATGAATGATGGGACGCACGATGTGACTCGGGTGATCGTGGTCAATCTGCACAATAAATTCGCCCAAATCCGTCTCGAGACATTCGACGCCGTTCTTTTCCAAAAAGTGCGTGAGTTCGGTTTCCTCGCTGACCATCGTCTTGGCTTTGACAATCTTGGTCGCGTTGCGCTTGCGCATGATGTCGAGCACCGCCTGGTTGGCGGCCTCCGCCGTCGGCGCCCAGTGCACCTGCACGCCGTTAGCGCGGAGTTTTTTCTCCACCTCGGGCAGGTAGGTGTCGAGGTTTTCAATAACGTGCTGCTTGATCTCGCCCGCGATTTCGCGCAGGCGGTTCGCGTCGGGAAAATGATCGAAGAGCAGCTTCGTGCGCTTCTCGTGCGTGGTCTTCGTGCTTTTATAAACGGCGTCGCGCGTCTCGGTGGTGAGACCCGCGGCAAAACCGTCAATGGGGGAAACGCTCATGAAGTTAAAATTTAGGAGGGCAGTAATCCGCCGTTTTTCAGGGCATCGCGCAGAATCTGGGCGAAATGGAGAGTTTTAATCGGCTGGCCTTCTTTTTCGGCGAGACCCGCGAGGTGCATCATGCAACTGGAGTCACCTGAGACCAGCATGTCCGGCTTGACGGCGCGGATGTGCTCCAGCTTCAAATCGCCCATGCCCTTGGAAATATTCGGGAACGTCACCGAAAACGTGCCACCGAAACCGCAGCATTGCTCGCCTTCGCCAAATGTTACCAGATCAACGCCTGCAATGGAGCGCAAGAGCGCCAGGGTGGACTCCCCGCTCTTGGTCCCGCGCGAGTGGCAGGAGGTATGGAAGGCGATTTTCGCGGAAAATTTGCCCGGCCAGGTTTTTACGCCAAGGCCGTTGACAATAAAATCCGCCAGTTCCCACGCGCGGTTGCCCAATTTTTCAATTTCAGCGTGGTCGGCTTCTTTTTCAAATTCGAGCGGCGCGCCGTGCACCAGCATCGCCGCGCACGAAGCACTGGGCACGATGATCGGCGCGGAACCCGTAAATACTTTGGCGGTATGCCGCACGACGCGGCGCGACGCCGGCCAATCGCCGGAATTAAACGCCGGCTGCCCGCAGCAGGTTTGCGCTTCGGGATAATCAATCGTGCAGCCAAGGTATTCGAGCACCTCGACGGTCGCCTTGGCGGCGTCGTCAAAATACGCGTCGCACAGGCACGTGGACATTAACTGGACCCGCTTGCCGGTGGGTCGATTGGAAGAAGGAGTGCTCATCCGCGTGGTTGATAAATGGTTTGCTGTATATTTTTGGCCAAATGAGCGCGAAACGTCGCGCGGTCTTTCACAACGCCCAAATTAATCCACTGGCTGGCAAGATTGCCCAGCGCCGTGCCTTCGAGCGCAAACGCATACACCGGCACGCCCGCAGCGCTGGCCGTGGCCTGGCAGAGCAGGCGGTTTTTTGCCCCGCCGCCAACCATCAGAATGCGTTTGAAATTCTGATTACCCAGACGGCCCAGCATCCGCATCGCACCCGCGTGGCCTGCGCCGAGCGAATCAAAAATCAGCCGCGCATAGCCTGCAACGTTCGTCGGTGCTTTGGCTTTTTTATTTTTGAGATGCGCATCAATCGCCGCGCGCACCGAGGGCGGATTGCCGAACGACGGGTCGCTGGTATCGAGCAAAACTTTGGGCGCGGGCAATTTTTCCGCGGCGCTAATCAATGCGGCCCATTCTTTGCCCGTTTGCGGACGCGCGCTGAAGTCCAGCAACGTGCGCTCGAGCAGCCACAGCCCCACAATATTCGTTAGCGGACGATACCCACCCTGCCCGGTTCGTTCGTTGGCCACGCGCGACTTCAACGCCTCCGGCCCCAAAATCGGCGTCGGACTCTCGCAACCGACTAGCGACCAGGTTCCCGAACTCAAATACAAATCTCCGCCCGCCGGATCGGCCGGCATGGCATCATACGCGCAGGCGGTGTCGTGTCCCGGCACCACAATGGATTTTACGCCTTTGAATTCCGGCAAACCTTTGACCGTCCCGAGCGATGAATTCGACAATACTGGTTTACTGAACCACTGCGGCGGAATGTGGAAAAATTCGAGTGCGGCCCGCGACCAATCCTGTGTATGCACATCGAGCAACTGCGTGGTGCTGGCGATGGAGATTTCGTTTTCCATCCGGCCCGATAACAGGAAATTAAAATAGTCCGGCAAAAAGAGACAGCGCGTGGCGAGATCCTCCACCGCCGGGCAGCTTTTTACTGTCTCGGCCAGTTGCAGACTGGAATTATAAAAAACATTCGGAATGCCCGTCGCCGCGTAGATATGTTCGAGCCCGCGCGCGTTCAACGCTTTTAGTCCGGCTTGGGTGCGCGCATCGCGGTAGGCATGAATCGGGAACACCAACCGCCCGGCATCGTTGAGCAACACATGGTCGCAGCCCCAGAAATCCACGCCGACGGAGGCGAGTTTCGGAAACCGCTGCTTCGCCTTGCGCAAACCCGTGCAAACCTCGCTCCACAGCCCTGGCAAGTTCCAATAGTCGTTGGTTCCCAGCGAATGAAAGGAATTGGGAAAGCGATGCACTTCCGTCAATTCCAGCTTCTTGCCCCATGTCCCGACAATCACGCGGCCACTGGTCGCGCCCAAATCAATCGCTGCACAGGTTACGGAAGGCATGGGGAAACCGAAAATTTGCCTGGTTTCCCCTGCGGAGTAAAACTAAAAGCGCACGAAGAAAAACCGTGTATTGCTTCTATTCGCGGATTTATCGAAGCCAATTACTTCGCCTTGCTCAACTGTCCCATCACTTCGTCGGTGAGTTTCTTCACCAGACCTTCAATCTCGGCGTTGGTCATTTTGGCGGTGGATTGGCCACCCACGGGGGTGGCGCAGGCCACCGGGCGGTCGGCGATTTGTTCCCACGGGTCGCAGTCACACAGTTCGCTGGCCTTTTGCCCATGGCGTTCGTCGGGCAGACCGAGCTTCTTCTTCAGATCGAGCAAAATTTTGACTTCGTCCTTCGGGATAGTCGTGCGGTTGGTCGGGATTTGTCCGGCGACCCACAGCGTGCGGCAATAGGAATCCGTAATCTCCATCTTGAAATACGCGTCCTCAACGCTCGTGCCCCAAGTGATGACGCCATGGTTGCCCATCAGGATGGCCTGGTGGTTCGGGGCCAGCTTGCCCAAAATTTCGCTCATCTGCGGGCTGCCGGGTGTCTTGTATTCGGCCAAAGGAATCGTGCCGACGAAAACTTCCACTTCGGGAATCAAACAGCGCGGAGGCTCGATGCCCGCCATGGCAAACGCCGTGGCGTGAATCGGGTGCGCGTGGACGACCGCCGCCGCGCTGGGCACGGTCTTGTAAATACCGAGGTGGGAAAGAATTTCGCTCGTGCGTTTCCACGGCGCGTTGCCCGCGAGCTGCGTGCCTTCGATGTCCACGAGGCAAATCATGTCGGGCTTCATAAAGCCCTTGCTGATGCCCGTCGGCGTGCACAGGAAAAAATTGCCGAGGCGCGCGGAAATGTTACCGCCGTTGCCGTCGTTGTAATCGCGCTTCCAGCAGCGGCTGCCCATTTCGCAAATCTCTTCCTTCAACTTTTTCGCGAGCGGAGAATTAAACAGCGCAGTGATGTCGGACTTCGACGGCGCGGGACCGGAGGAACTGCCGCTCTTCGCAGGCTCGGCGGATTTGGCGGGGGCCGAAGAAGATGACGACGTGTTGTTCGCGCCGGCGGTCGGGTCATAGACGACCTTGACGCCTTTATCAATGAGCAGGTCGCGCGCGCCGGGGGTGAGGCGCGTGTGGTCGCGGCTGTAGCGAAATTCCTTGGCGCCGGATTTGATAAACTCGGCCGCTTCTTTTTGGGAGAAGAGATTCATGGTAAGGTGGTGCCGCTATTTGGCGCGGACGGGTTCGGTTGGTTGAAAGAAAATTTCGTCGATGAGCGTCGCGCAGTAGGCGTCCACCGGCGTGGGTTTGACAAACGGGCGCGTGGCTTCGGTGCTTTCGCACACGCCAATCGTGCTGCCGACGTTCGCCCCGAGCTGGTCGTACACGACGATGGAGTAATCGTGATCCTTGCCGGTCGTCAGCGTTTTCGAACTCCAGGGCAAGGCGACCAGCAGGCGCTCGCCCACCAGCGACTCATGGCGCTTGGACAACGTGACCCGGCCGATGACGGTGGCGAGCCTCATGCGCGTTCGCCCCTTCCCGAGCCTTCGTCCACGCTGCCCATAATCCACCAGCGACAGGGACTTTTTGGATCATTCAAAATCGTGCGCGCGTAACTGCCGTCGCTGCACAGAATAACTTTCTCGTGCAAGCCCGTGCCCAGCGGGTCAATGACCACCTGTGGCGGGCCATCGAGGTTGTTCTCGTTGTCCACCGGTTGCGCAATCAGCAGCCGCTGCCCCGCGAAGCTCTTATGCTTCACCGTCGAGGTGACGTAACCGCGGATGTAGGCCAGGCGCATGGTTGATTAGTAAAGATTCAGGTTTTCGACCATCACACAGCGGCGTGAGCGCGTGAAAGTCATCGGCGTAGTAACACCCTCTCCTGTCGGGGTTGCCACCGAGAAAGATAAAAATCCTTCGCCGCCGAGACCCAGGCCGGTCATGCACGGGCCGTTTTTGATAAAGAGGGTCGTGTCGGCCAGCTGCGCGAACTTGGTGAGGTTTTCGATGTTGCGGCTATGGATGATGGCCGTGTGCTTGTAGTTGTGCTCGGTGCGGATGGCCGCGGCAATTGCCTCGTCCACGTTTTTGACGCGCACAATGGGAATGAATGGCATCATCTGTTCTTCCTGCACGAAATAGTGGTCTTCCTTGGTTTCACCAAAGAGCAGCATCGTGGCGGGAGGTACGTCGAGACCAATGGCCTTGGCCAGCACCGCCGCATCGCGACCAATGAAGGCCTTGTTCACGTGCGCATGGGCGCAACCCCCACCCTGCCCCGGTTCAACCGTGAATGCTTGTTTTGTGAGCGCTTCGACTTGCGTGGAATTCAACTGCACCGCGCCGGCATTCTTGAGCGCGGCAATGAGCCCGTCGGCCACGGATTCGACGACAAAAACCTGTTTCTCGCCGATGCAGAGCAAATTATTGTCGTAGGCCGCTCCTTGAATAATGGAACGTGCCGCGCGGTCGAGGTTCGCGGTTTCGTCCACAACCACGGGAGGATTGCCCGGGCCGGCGCACACTGCGCGCTTGCCCGTCTTCATCGCTGCGGCGACGACTGCCGGGCCGCCGGTGACGCAAAGCAATTTTACATCCGGATGCTTGCACATCACGTCAAAAGTCTGGAGCGTCGGCTTGACGACGGTCGTCAGCAAATCCGAAATGCCCGTCTCGGCAAAAATCGCCTCGTTGTAAGTGCGAATCGCCAGCGCCGCGACCTGGCAGGCCGAGGGATGCGTGTTGTACACCACCGAATTGCCCGCCGCCACCATGTTGATGGCATTGCCCGTAAGCGTCGGCACACTGTGCGTCGCGGGAGTAACCGCGCCAATGACGCCCCACGGCGCAAAGTCAATAATCGTCAGACCGAAATCGCCGCTGAAGGCCATGCGCTCCAACATTTCCACGCCGGGAACCAGTTCGGAACAGATTTTCAGCTTCTCGATTTTGTGCTCGAGTCGGCCGATTTTCGTCTCGGCAAACTCAATCTCGCCCCAAGTCTTTGCATTCTGCGTGCACGTGCGGCGAATGGCGTTGATGGCTTGCTTGCGCGCCGTCACACCGGACTCACGCAACTTCAAGAACGACTTGTGCGCGGCGGCCACGGCATCTTCCATTTTATCGTAAACGCCAAAGCCGGTCTGGCCGCTGCTGGCGGCGGCCTGCTGCGTCTGCAGGCGCGAAAGCACCTCGGACACCACGCGGGAGATAAGCTGTTGCTGGTCCATGGGGTTGGGCGTCAGGAGTTATTTTAGTCGCGCGCGCTGTACACGACCTTCTTTTGCACGTCCACCGTGTCCACGATGCCGATGACAATCGCGTCAATGGGGATGTCCTTGTCCTTCGCGCCGAGGCGTGCGGAACTGCCCTGGGCAATGAGGACGACTTCGCCCTCACCCGCGCCGAGGTCATCCACGGCGATGATGGTATTGGTGCCGGACTTGAAGCCGTTCAGATTGGCCGGATCCACGAGGAGCGGCCGCACAAACAGAAACTTCGAGCCCGTCATCTTCGCGTTCTTTTTCGTCGCGACGACGGAGCCTTCGACACGGGCGAGAATCATGACAGTGGTGGGTTGGGTGGGAATAAGTTCACGAAAGAGCAAGGCCCGGGCGGCTCGGTGAGAGCCGCCCAGCCTGGACTATTTCTTGATGAACTTGGGCAGAACGGAGCCGAGGTCGCCGTGCGGACGGGCAATGACATTGACTGATACGACTTCACCGAGCGACTGCGCGGCGGTGCGGCCGGCTTCGGTCGCGGCCTTGACGGCGGCGACATCGCCGGTCACCACGATGGTGACCATCGCGTTGCCGACTTGCGTCGCGGGGCCGACCAACTCGACGTTGGCCGACTTGAGCATGGCGTCGGTCGCTTCAACAAGTGCGACGAGACCGCGGGTTTCAATCATTCCGATAGCTGGTTGGGAGGACATGGTAGTATCTAGGTTTAAGGTTTTACTGAATTTGTTTTTGTTTGAAAATTTGACAGTTAATTCCGCTCGCTCAATTTCGCCCAGGCATTGCGGGCGATGACAATTTCCTCGTTGGTCGGGATGACCCAGACTTCGATTTTCGAATCAGGTGTAGAAATTTTCGCCTCGGCGGCGTGCGTCGCGGCGTTGGCCGTGGCATCGAGCTTCAGTCCGCAGAAATCAAGCTTGGCGCAGACGGTTTCGCGCAGTTGCACCCGGTTTTCGCCAATACCCGCCGTGAAAACGATCGCATCCGCACCATTCAACGCGACGAGAAACTTTCCGAGATAGCCGCGAATCGCATTCGTAAACACGCCAATCGCCGACGCCGCGTGTTCATTGCCTTTGGCAGCCGCTTCGGCCACATCGCGCAAATCGCCGCTCGCCAAACCAGACATGCCCTTGAGTCCCGCGTTGGTCGAAAGTTGCCTCTCCACTTCGTCGATGCCCAAGCCGAGATCTTTCGCGAGATAGAACGCCGCGAAGACATCGAAGTCGCCCACGCGGTTGCTCTGGGGCAAACCGCTTTGCGGTGTCATGCCCCAGCTCGAATCAATCGCCTTCCCATCGCGCACCGCGCAAATCGACGAACTGCCGCCGAGGTGGCACGAGATGATGCGCAAGTCTTTACGGCCTTTGATTTGCGCCAGCCGCTCCGTCACGAACCGGTGGCTCGCGCCATGAAATCCCGTGCGGCGGATGTTGAGTTTCTGCTCCCACTCCAGCGGCACCGGGAAGCGCGTGTTCTCCACCGGCAGGAAGTCGTAAAACGCCGTCTCAAAAGTGCCGATGCATGGCAATTTCGGATAGAGGCGGTTGAACGACCGCACCGCATTCACATACGGCGGATTATGCGCGGGCAGCAACGTGTAGAGCGCTTCCATCGCGCCCAGCACCTTGGCATCGAGCACTTGCGTGCCGCTGACACCCTTGGCCATCACCGGCTTGAAGCCGACGGCGGACAACTCCTCGAAGCCCGTCAACACCGTGCCGCGCAATGCACTTTCGACATGCGCAATCGCCGCATCGTAATCGGCAAACTTCGCCGTGCCCGATGTGGCCGGGCGGCCCGAAATCTGCAGATTCCATGGGCTCTCGGCCGCGCCAATGCGCTCCACCCCGCCCTTGGCGAGGAGTTGCTCACCGGGCATGTCGAACAAGCGAAACTTGAACGACGTGCTGCCGATGTTGGCGACGAGAACCTTGCCCATGGGGAGAGGTAGATTAATGTTGATGGTTAACCCAGGCGGCAAACGACGGGGCATTCCCACTCACTCGGGAAGGCGCCCCACCCTTTAGCGCGCAGCGGGGGTCGCGGCTTTCGCGAGGAATTTGCCGATCGAATACAGGTCTTCGTGCGGACGTGGGATGACGTTGACGGCGACGACTTCGCCGATGGCGGCAGCCGCGGTGGAGCCGGCTTCAACGGCGGCTTTAACAGCGGCGACGTCGCCGCGAATGAACACGGCCACATTGCCGGAGCCCACTTTTTCCCAGCCAATCAATTCAACCGTCGCGGCTTTGAGCATCGCGTCGGTCGCTTCGAATTGGGCGGTGAGGCCTTTGGTTTCCAACATTCCGAGAGCTTGTCCTGACATGGTAGTAATTATTTAAGGGTTATTCTGAGGAGGATGGTCCATCCACGCTTACGCGGTGAAGAACTCGAGCATGCCGGCGGCGGGCCGGGCAATGACGTGGGCGGCCACGAGATTGCCGACGCGTTGCGCGGCTTCTTTGCCAGCGGTGACGGCGGCGCTTACGCTGCCGACATCGCCTTTGACGATGGTGGTGACGAAGGCTCCGCCAATCTGGACATGCTTGACCAGAGTAACGTTAGCCGCCTTCACCATGGCGTCGCTGGCTTCAATCAAGCCAACGTAGCCGCGGGTTTCTATCAGTCCAATGGCGTCGTTCATAGTAGTAGGGATTTAATGGGTTAATTCTAAGTTTGGTTTGGAAATTTTTTAACTGCGGATCAGCTCGCAACGCTTGGCCCGGGCCAGGTCGCAGCAATTGGCTTCGTCAGTGTCGATATGCACCTCGAGCTTAAAAGACGGGTCCACGCGCACCAGCAGGTCGTCAAACCGCGTGCTGCATTTTTCGGCCTCGACGAGCAAAGTCATGTGCTGGCCGGCTTTAACTCCATAGAATGCGGCATCGGCCGGGCTCATGTGCACGTGTCGGGCCGCGCGGATAATACCTTCCTTCATTTCCACCACGCCCTTGGGCCCGATGACCACGCCACCCGCTGAACCTTTAATATCACCCGAGGCACGCACCGGCACATTGATGCCGAGGTAAATGGAATCGGTGTAGGCCAACTCTATCTGCGTCAGATTACGGCAGGGGCCGAGAATGCGCAGGTTGGGAATGATGCGGTCGCGCGGGCCGACCAGCGTCACGGTCTGTCCCGAAGCGAACTGCCCTTCCTGATAAAGCCATTTATGCACCGTCAACTGCGCGCCCTTGCCAAAAAGTATTTCCACGTTCTCCTGCGTCAGGTGCATGTGGCGGGCCGAGCTATTCACGACCAGCGTCGGCGCTGCTGTAAGAGTGGATGTTTCCCGCCCCAGTTGCGCATAGAGCGACTGGCGGATAAGCGTTTCAACGAGGGAACGACTGGGAGGGGGTAAAGTCATCAGCTGCCGACCACAACTTGTTTATGATTGAACGCAATCATAAGAGTGAGGTAGGCAGTGTCAAGTCGTCTTTTTCACTTTCTTGGCCATTATTTCCATTATTTTTCGAGATAGATTCAGGCTCTTTTTTATATGACACCGAATTGCTATACGACTTTATATGTTCGAGTTCCTTCATATAATTGGGTATTCCCTCTTCATTTAGGGCATCGGCCGGGGTATCGGTTATGAGGGCGGTGATGGAATCCCATCCGCCGAGGAACGCCGGCGCAGTTCGGCCCAGCTTGGTGCGATCTAAAAGCAGTACCGTGGAGCGCGATTGGGCAATAACCGCCTTCTGTAAGGCAACTACGGCCGGTGAGGAATTCCACACCCCTTCGCGCGTCATGCCTTCTGCACACAATAGCGCCAAGTCAAACTTCCAATGACTGGCACTGCGGCAGGCTTCGTCGCCCAAGAGAACGGATTGGCGGCGCAAGAGTTGCCCGCCCAGCAGGTAAACATCCACTCCGTCCACCTCCGCCAGCAAGTCAGCGGCGGGCAAATTACTGGTCACACAAGTCAAAGGCCGGATGTGGGCGATCCGAATGGCCTCGGCCAGAGCAAAAATCGTCGTGCCGGCATCAAGGTAGAGCACGGACTCGGGCTTCAATAACTCGAGCGTTTGTTTGGCAATACTCTGCTTCCCCTCCGTGCCCGTGGAACGGCGGCTGCGAAACGAGGGAAACCGCAGGTTGTAATCGGCCAGCGCACCGCCATAGGTACGGGTGATTAAGCTGCTTTTTTCAAGGGATACGAGGTCCCGACGAACGGTGGCCTCCGATATGCCAAATTCCTTGCATAAGTCCGCAATTCCCAGATAGCGATGTCTTTGTAACAACTCCGCCAGCTTGCGGCGCCGGGCCTCCACCACGTGTTTGGCCACTCTCATACCCCCACTATATGCAACTAATGAGCGGATTCAATCAAATAATTCACTTTTGTGATGACTTCTCAGGTCGGACCCTCAATAAGGGAATCGTCTGGACTTTAAGGATGGCCGGATTATGTTGCCCGTCCTACCCCCCCTACTCCCCTTGAAAATCACTGCCCTGCCCCTCGCCTCCCTGTCTTTAACCCTGCTGGCCTGTGGCCCGCTGCTGGCCGCCAGCGCCCCCGCCCAGTTCAATGTCCGCACCTATGGCGCGGTCGGCGATAACAAGACCAAGGACACCGCTGCCTTCCAAAAGGCCCTGGATGCCTGTGGCACTGCCGGTGGCGGCGAAGTAGTCGTTCCGGCGGGCAACTACCTCATCGGCAGCATCGAACTCCATTCCAACACCACCCTGCGGCTGGAAAAGGATGTCTTTATCGTCGAGTCATCCGATGTGGACGACTTTCCCCTCATCGCGGGCCGCTTTGAAGGCGCTAACACGCAAGTCCACCGCGGCCTGATTTACGCAAACAAGGCCAACCACATCGCCATCGTCGGCCCAGGCGGTTTTTCCGCCGCCTCCGCGCTCGGTCCCTTGCGCAACCCCCGCGCCCCGGTGGGCATCGAAGTGGTCAGTTGCAATGATGTTACCCTCGATGGCTTCTCCTACCAATACGACGCCCCGGTGCGCACCGACATCTGGTGCATCCATCCCATGTTCTGCACCAACGTCATGGTCAAAAATCTCTACCTCCGCAGCCAGGGCACCAATGGCGACGGGCTGGACGTGGATTCCTGCTCTAAGGTCACCGTGCAGAATTGCGACATCAGCGCGGGCGACGATGCCATTTCCCTTAAATCCGGTCGCGGGATGGAAGCCGTGCGCGAAGGTAAGCCCACGGAAGATGTCGTCATCAAAGATTCCAAACTCGCGAGCGTCCATTTTGCCGCCCTCGGCATCGGCACGGAAATTTCCGGGGGCGTACGCAACGTGACCATTTCGAACTGCACCATCTCCGGCGTGCAAAATGCCATCTTCATCAAGAGTCGCGATGGCCGCGGCGGTTTCATGGAAAACATCACCTGCGACAACCTCACCGTCGAGGCCTCGCCCACTTTCGTCGGCATTGACCTGATGTCGAAAGGTATTCAGGCCGCCGAGCCCGTGACTGGCGACGTTGAGCAATGGACCAAGGTCAGCAACCTCACTTTCAAGAACATCAAGGTAAACAACGTCCGCACGCTGGTGGAAACGCAAACTAGCCGCAGCGGCGATGGCGTCTCGCCGGTCAGGCCCATTGACGGCCTCACCCTGACCAACATCACCGGCACCTGTCAGAAGGGCATCACTTTGACCAACGTACTCAATGCCAATTTCAGCGACATCAAGGTCACCGGCTACGATGGCCCGCTCCTGACCCTGAAAAACGTCACCGGCAAGGGTCTGGAAGAGCCCGCCCCGGCACCGGCGGCAGATGCGGCGGCCAAACCAGCGACCACTGCTCAATAAAGTTACCCGCCAAGCAAGTGAGCCCAATGAAAACAAACGTCATTCTGGCTGCGGCTCTCTTAACTTCGGTTGCGGCTTTTTCTCTGGTCCAGGGTGCCGACGCCACTGCCTCCGACCCTAACCTTTTAAATCAACTCACCGGCGTCGCCCCGCCGTTGCCTGTGGCACTTCCCGGTTCCGGGCCCTCGCCAACCATTTCCACCCTGCCAAATATTTTTAACGTCCGCGACTACGGCGCGAAGGGCGACCACACCACCAAGGACACCGCCGCGTTTCAACAAGCTCTCGACGCATGCACGTCCTTTGGCGTCATCCACGGCGCGGGCGTCGTACTCGTGCCCAAGGGCAATTACCTCCTCGGCAGCGTCGTGCTCGGCCCGAACACCACGATTCGTTTCGAACCCGACGCTTACATCACCGAATCGCCCGACTCGGCCGATTACCCGATTATCAAGGCCCGCTTCGAGGGCGAGATGGTGGACTGCCACCGCAGCCTGTTCTACGCCAGCCACGCCGACCATATCGGCATCATCGGCCCGGGCAATATTCTGGCCGCGTCGGCGCTCTGCTACCCGTCCAACCGCAACCCACGCTCGCCGTGTATCTTTGAACCCGTGGATTGCTTCGATGTCCTGGTCGAAAGCTTTTCCGTGCAATATGATGAACCGGCGCAAGGCCAGAAATCCGACATCGGGTTTATTCACCCCAACTTTTGCACCAAGTTCACCGCGCGCAATCTCTACCTCCGCAGCCTGCTTGAAAACGGCGACGGGCTGGACCTTGATTCATGTGCCGATGTCGTCATCGAAGGCTGTGACATCAGCACCGGCAGCGACGCCATCGCGCTCAAGTCCGGCCGCGGGCTGGAAGCCGCGCGCATGGGTCGGCCCACGACCGATGTCACCATCCGCAACTGCAAATTGCACAGCGCGATTTTCGCCGCCCTCGCCCTCGGCTCCGAAACTTCCGGCGGCATCCGCAACGTGGACATCCATGACTGCACGCTCTTCGGCATGGAAAACGCCATCTTGATCAAAAGCCGCCAGGGCCGCGGCGGGTTTATCGAAAACATCAGCGGCGAAGATTTGGTCATCGAATCCTCACCCACGTTTCTCTGCCTCAATCTGGTCTCCGCGGGCGACCCCGCCACCGAACCCGTCCCCGGCCCGTTGTATGACTGGACCCTCGTCCGCAATCTAAGCTTTGAAAACGTGCAGGTCAAAAACGTGCAGACCTTGATTGGCGCCAGCGGCGGTCAAGCCGCTCCGCCGCTCATTTCGCCCGACGCCCCTGTCAATGGCTTCACGCTGACGAACCTCACCGGCACCTGCCAGCACGGCATTTATTTGGACAACGTCCTCAATGCCCACTTCAGCAAAATTTTGGTCAAAGGTTTTTCGGGCAATTTGCTGAATCTGACCAACGTGACGGGGACGGGATTGGAGAATCCGGTGGCGGCATCGACTAGCCTGAATACGCCTGTCAAATAACTCCAGCACTTCACTTATCCACCCTTTATCGGCAGGTTATTCACAACTTGTGCGCAGGTTTCGGTGACAGTTTGGTGAATAAAAAGAGACGCTTCCGGGCAAAAAAAAGTTGCGGATGAGGGCTGCGCGCTCTGTAGTGCGCCTTTCACTGCTCACCTTTCCCGCCCCTCATGTTCCTTCGCGAAGTCAATATCAACGGTTTCAAAAGCTTTGCCGACCGCACGAAAATCTCGATGCAGCCCGGCGTCACCGCCATCGTCGGCCCCAACGGCTGCGGCAAGAGCAACATCGTGGACGCCATCCGCTGGGTGCTGGGTGAACAGAGCGCCAAGGCCCTGCGCGGCGGCAAGATGGAAGACGTCATTTTCGCCGGCACCGACACCCGCAAGGGCCTGCCCTTGTGCGATGTGTCCCTGATTTTCACCGATTGCGAAAAGGAACTCGGCACCGCCTTTAACGAAGTCGAAATCGGCCGGCGCGTCAGCCGCGACGGCGCGGGCGAATACTTCCTCAACGGCAAACAATGCCGCCTGAAGGACATCCACCGCCTGTTCATGGACACCGGCGTTGGCCGCGTCTCCTACTCCTTCATGGTGCAGGGCCAGATTGACCAGATTCTGTCGAGCAACCCGTCCGAGCGCCGCTCCATTTTCGAGGAAGCCGCCGGTATCACGCGCTACAAGAGCCAGCGGCGCGAAGCACTGAACAAGCTCGCGCTCGTCGAACAAAACCTCGCCCGCGCCACGGACGTCATCGAGGAAGTCGCCCGGCAAATCGGTTCGCTCAAGCGCCAGGCCGGCAAGGCCCTGCGCTACCAGCGCCTCAAGCACCGCCTGACGAAGCTGGACCTCGCTTACAACGCCTGTTTCTTCGCCCGCCGCCAGGCCGAAGTCGTCCGGCTGGAAACCCTCGCTGCCGCCGCCCGCGCCTCCGCTGAAGGCACTGCCGCCTCCCTCCGCGAGCGCGAGGACCGCGTCACCGATTTAAAATCCGCCCGCGCCGGCCTGACCCAAAAGCTGCAGGACGCCCAGCAGGCCGTGTTTGACCTGCGCTCGGAGATGGAAAACGAAGACAGCCAGGGTCAGTTTGCCGAAGTGCGCCGCAACGACCTCACCGGCCGCCTCGCGGAAATCGAAAAAGAAATTTCCGGTCTGCGCGGCCAGCTCGCCGAACTCGACGAACGCCTGCAAACAGACTCCGCCCACCACGAAGGCGCGCTGGGCTCCGTGGATTCTTCCGACGCCACTTTCCGCGCCAAGCAATCTGATTTCGATGCTGCCCTCGCCGCCCTCAGCAAAGACGAGCGCGGCTTGCAGGACCGCCGCCAGCATTTGCTTGTCCTCGAAAGCGGCATTACCCGCCTGCGCACGAACAGCACGCACCTCGAAGTTGATTTAAAGACCTATCAAATCAAGCACGCCGCGCTGGCTGACACCGTTTTCCAACTCAAAGAAGAACAAGGCAAGCTCGACCAGCAGCAGGCGCAGTTTGCCGCCGCCCGCGCCAGCCGCTCCAGCGATGTCGCCACCGCCCAGCAAGCCGTCAGCGAGGCCCAGGCCGCCGAAACCGCCCTGCGCCTGCAATTTCGTGAGACCCAGACGCGCATTCAGGATCTCGACCGCGCGCTCGCCCGTGGCACCGCGCAAGTCCACGCGCTCGAAGGCTTGCAGGCCCGCTTCGAAGGTTTCTCCGAAGGCGCGAAAGCCATCCTCCAGGGCAAACTCGAAGATATTTTGCCCAAGAGCGCGTTCCAGATTTTGACGCGCCTCGTGGACATCAACGATGCCGACGAATCCGCCATCGAAGCTTTGCTCGGCCCGGCCGCTGATGCCCTGACTCTTTCCGATTACGCCTCGGCTGGCCCGGTGGCCGGTCGCCTCGCCTCCGGCCAACTCGGTCGCGCCTGTTTGCAAGTGCCCGCACCGCCCCGCGCCAAGGGTACCAATCCCACGCTTCCTTCCAGCATTCGCCCGGCTTTGGGCGTCGTCACTCTGCGCGATGGTCAGGGCGCCATCCAGCCCCGCTTGGAAAACCTGCTCGGCGATTGCTACCTGGCCGACACGCTCGACGACTTCCTCACTTTTTGGGCCGCCAATCCCGGTTTTGAATTCGGTCTCGCCGCCACGGCCCGGGGTGAAGTCGTGGATCGCCGCGGACTTATTTTTGGCGGCCTCGCCAACAGTGGCAAAAAAGAGGGTTCCTTCCTCCAGCGCGAAACGGATATCCGCCGCCTGCGCAAGGAACTCACCGCGCAAAACACCGAGCTGACCCAGCGCACGGAACATTCCATGCAACTGCAGGCGGAACTGAATGCCGCCGAGACGCTCATCAATGAAAAGCGCGCGCGCGTCAACGAACTCGCCCAGGAAGTCGCCACCGTGCAGGCGCAGGAAAAAACCCTCGCCCAAACCCTCGCGCAAAATTTGGACAATGCCGGACGCCAGCGCCGCCAGCTCGAAGAGCTCGAGCAAAGCCGCACCGAGGCCGAGCTGCGCCTCGCCCGCGCGCAAGCCGACCTCACCGAAGCGGAAACGCAAATCACCACCGAGCGTGAGACGATTACAAACCTTGAACAGAGCCTGACCACGTTGCGCACCGAGCGCGACCGCCGGCAGGAAGCCCTCGCCGAAGCCCGCCTCGCCCTCGCCGAAAAACGCACGCGCCTGCAGATTCTCGACCGCAACCTCGACGAACTCCAGGCCCAGCGCCGCGACATTGATACGCGCCTTGTCCGCCGCAACCAGGAAATTGACGCCACGCGCGAGCAAATCGCCGAGTTTGAAAATACCGCTGCCCAACACAAGGCCCGCCACGCGCAAATTCAGCAGACTTTAACGACCGCCACCGAAACGCTCGAAGCCGACCGCCTGGCCGTGGTCAAACTGGAGCAGGAAGTCAACGAACTCGAAACCGGCCTCAGCTCCGAACGCGAAAGCCGCCGCGAGCGCGAAACCGAGCTGCACACCTACGAGGTCAAGCTGGCCGAGGAGCGCTCGCAAGCCGCCTTCCTCGAGGAAAAAGTGCGCACCGAACACCAGCTCAATATTTTGAACATTGACTGGAAGCGCGAGCTATGGTCGGCCGACGAGCAGTTCCAAACCCGCTTAAAGATGGAGGATTTGGACGAGGACGCCGACATCGCGCCCAAACCCAAGCGCACCCGCGGCGAACCGACCGAAGAAGATTTGGCCGCCATGGAGCAGACCGATTGGGAGCCACTCACGCGCGAAATCAAGGATCTGCGCGAGCGCATCACCAGCATCGGCGCAGTCAACCTCGTCGCCATCGAGGAATATGCCGCGCTCAAGGAACGCCACGATTTCATCAAAACCCAAAGTGACGACCTCTGGAAATCCAAGGAAGACCTCGTCAAGGCCATTGACGAAATCAACCAGACTTCGCTCCAGCTCTTCAAGGACACCTTCGAGCAGATTAAGAAAAACTTCCGCTTCACCTTCGAAAAACTTTTCGGCGGCGGCGAGGCCGACCTGCAACTCGTCGAGGCCGAGGACGTGCTCGACAGCGGCGTGGAAATCGTCGCCCGCCCGCCCGGCACCAAGTTGCGCAGCATCTCGCTGCTCTCCGGCGGCCAGAAGACGATGACGGCCCTCGCGCTGCTCTTCGCCATCTACATGGTCAAGCCCAGCCCCTTCTGCGTGCTCGACGAATTGGACGCCCCGCTCGACGACGCGAACATCGGCCGCTTCACCGCCATGCTGCGCGACTTCACGCGCTATTCGCAATTCCTCGTCGTCACGCACAACAAGCGCACCATCGCCTCCGCCCAGACGATTTACGGCGTCACCATGCAGGAACGCGGCGTCACCCGCCTCATTTCCATGCGCCTCGACGCGGAATCCGGCGAAGCCATCGCCCACGACGCGCCGACGCCCGCCACGCAAACGGCCTCGGCGCCTGCTACGGAATCGCCAGCTCCCACCACGACTGAGGCGTAATCTGTCGTCTCCTTATTGTTGCTCCGTTGGGGGGTTGGATTCAGCTCCTGACCTGCAGCCATCTCAAATCAGGGCTGCACGAGTACAATTCGAAAACCAATTCCATTTTCTCGGTGGCTTGGATTATAGGTGCCACGGGCCGTTGGGCTGCAATCCCAAGCGAAAGATTCAGCAAAACCACCACGTAAAACCATCCCCGTTCCAACGCCGGTGCCAATGGGATCCGTGACTTCACCTCCGGGATAGGGCCCATAACCATCCAAACACCACTGCACGACATTGCCCTGCATATCGTAAAGCCCCCAGGCATTGGGCAGTTTCTTCGCTACGGCGTGCGTATGGTGAAAACTGTTATTATCATACCAGGCAATCGCGTCCAGGTTGTCCGGGTTCGGCCCAGTCGTTCCCGCCCGGCACGCATACTCCCATTGCGCCTCCGTGGGTAAGGTCATGATAAAACCTTCGGGCAACAGGCCGCGCGGTAATTCTTTCCGGGTCAATTTTTGGCAAAACTCCATCGCGTCATCCCACGAAACCATCTCCACCGGGTAATCCTTGGCCAACCTGTCGTTTAGGCTGGGATTCTTTCCCGTCACGGCCTCGTACTGCTCCTGGGTGATATCCGTGGCACTAATAAAAAAATTCCTGGTCAACGTCACTCGCGTCTGGGGAATTTCATCCTTATTGCTGTTGTGATGAACATTCTCCGGCAAGCTCCCCATCATGAACGTGCCCGCGGGTATGGGCACTAACTTGATTCCTGTATCTGCCTGCAATTTTTGTACAAAACTGGCAAACGGATCCTGCAAAACTTTCTGTTGCGCTTCAGTCAGAGGCGGAGGTGGTGGTGAGACGGAGTCATCCATGGTACTGCACGCCGACCACAACACCGCCGACGATAAAACCATCAACACCAGTAAAGGGTGGCGGGCGTAAAATTTAGCCGAGTTATTCATAAACCGAAAGTAGGCTATGGGCAAAGCCAAGCCGTACCACATATCTGAATGAGCTCCCGGCCGTTGTCAAAACCTACCGCTCATAACGTTTGCCGCAAATCCCCCCGCACCGGCATCCACGACGGCGTGAAATAAGTTCGGCCTAATGCGTCATTGTCGAAAACGGGTTCTGTTCTGAATCGGAGAGCTGGCCACCGGAGCCGGAGGAGAATTGCCGGCACTCGCTGTGCTGTCGGCAGGAATCTGGCCCATGGCCCTTGGGTCTCGTATTTCGCGCAGAGAAACCACGTTATCTTTCATGGTGTAACCATACGCCACGGGCGCAGCCCTGGCGCAGGCAATCTCCAGCAACTGGTCCAGACTGAGGTTGGTCAAGTTCGGCAAAGTAATCTTGGGCAGCGCGCTGCCATCCGCGGGCGGATAAACCACGACGTTCACACCCCGACCGGCCGGATCGAATTGCTTCGAGAGCTGCGCCAGCACTGTGCCAACTTCGTCCAGCGGCGTGGGCACATCAATATTAATCGCGGGGATGACGATGCTCTTCAGCTTTTGCAGGTTTTGTGGCGTGGCGGTTACTGGCGCTGCGGCCCCTGTGGCTTCGCGCAGAGAAACCACGTTGTTCTTCACGGTGTAACTATACGCCACGGGCGTGGTCTTGGCGCAGACGATTTCCAGCAACTGATCCAGACTGAGGTTGGTCAAGTTTGGTAAGGTGCTCTTGGGCATCGCCCGGCCGTCGATGGGAGGATAAATAACGATGTACACACCTTGACCGGCCGGATCGAATTTTTTGGAGAGCTGCGCCAGGACTTGGGCCACTTCGTCCAATGGCGTGGGCACATCAATATTAATCGCGGGGATGACGATGCTTTTTAACTTTAGCAAATCCTGCGGCGCTGACACGTCAGGAGTGGAATGGAACGAGAGATCAATCGGCCCGTGCGGGCCATTCACGATGAACGTCGAGCCCGCCTCTTTATTCAGTTTCTTCATTTCGCCTTGAAAATCATCGGCGGAAATATCCTGAAAGGGGTTGGCCACATCGAGGACCGTGTTCGACCGGCTCGGGTCGCGCGCGAGACGCAAGAAAGTGCCTTCCGCCGCCTCGTCAAACGGCGCCTGACGGAAATGCGTCACTTTTACCATCGTGTTGGCGCGCACCTTCATGATCGCACCATTGGAAAATACGAGCAAGGCCTGGGAGTTGGGCCCCGCCTTTACCGTGGAGCCTTCCGTAAATTTCTGGTTGCGACTCAACGGCGTGGCGTTGCCATGTTGGTCAATCAATTGGACATCGCCCTGCACGATGAACGCTTCCACCAAGCCGAGCCGGTCCGGCGTGCCAGCGGGCAGCGTGGTCTCCGCGAGCGAGGCCACCGGTTGCGGCGGCGCGCCGGAAACTTCAAATGTTCCATCCGCCCAATCCGCATCGCGCATGTCCCCGTAGTGAATATCGCCCTGGACGCGCACATCGAGAGCGAGAGTCTTTACGCCGTGGGTATCCACGCTGATTTTTTCTGGCGCATCGCCGCCCTGCTTCGGCTTGCTTTCGTAGAGCACTTTGTCATCACCAATTACTCGAAAGATGGCCGACACGGGTGAGGCGCCATCCATGCCAATGGTCGCGGTGAATTTTTCGCTCCCGCCCGCGAGGTTAAGATACAGCGCGCCACCCGCGACCATGGTAATGCCATCGGCAAATTCCTGGCCTCCAATCTTCAAAGTCGGGGAATGGCGCTGCCCGTTCCCCCAGGCATAAGTGAGTGCGCCCCGGCTCGGCCCCCACGGTTTCAGATCGAGCGAGGTCAATTTGACCGATACCGGCGCAAAGGGATTTTCCGACGTCCCCGTGACTGAAGCTGAAGTTGCCAAGGGCTGCGCCGGGGAATTGCCGGGATCTGAATTCGTTGAAGCTGGCGAAGCCGCAAAGGGATTTTCGGCTGCTCCACTGGGAGCTGGATTTACGGTAGAAGCAAAGGGGTTCGCTGAAACATTTTGGGTCGCGACCGGAGCCGGTTGATTTATCGCGTCAGTCGCGGTGGAGGCCGCGCGCAACATCGCCACCGGAATAATTACCGCCGTAGCCAAGGCCACCGCACCTAACACCGCGACCCGCGTCAACCCCGCGCGGTTGTGGCTTTTGTCTAAAATCGCCAGCAGGCGGCCTTCGAGCGCCGAGCGGCGCGCCATGGGTACCGTGGCCCAATCAATGAGGCGGCTGCCCTTAAACCCCGCGGCCAGTTCCAACAATTCCCCGGCATAGTCGCTCGGACGCGTGTTGCGGCTCAGCACCAAATCATCGCACGCCTGCTCGCGCTCGAGGCGCATCCGGCGCGCGGCATGCCACGCCAGCGGATTATACCAATGAAACGCGCACGCGACGTACGCCAAAGTATAAGTGAACCAGTCCCAGCGTTGCACATGGGCCAGCTCGTGCAGCAAAACCATGCGCCGCCGAGCCACGGGCCAGGTCTGCGTCGCCTCCGGCAATAATATCACCGGCCGCCATGCGCCCCACGTCATCGGCAGCGCGACTCCGGGGCTGGCCAGCAATCGCACGGGTCGGCGCAAATTGAGCGACGCGGCGGTTTCTTCGAGCAATGAATTCCAGTCGGCTCCGCTCAACACTTCACAACGACGCGTCAGCCGTCGAACCTGCCACGAACCCGCGAGCAAGGGCAGCAAGGCCAGCCCAACTCCTGCTAACCAAATAAAACCAATATAACGCCGCAGAAAATCAAAAAACTTAAAATTCCAAATTGGCGTTGGCGTCTGAACGGCATTGGGCGGAACAACCATCTGGGTTGCGGCTGGCTGAGTTATGGCGGTCTGTTTCGTCGCCGGTTGGACGACCGGAGCAGCCTCATCCATCACCTTCGCCGACGGCGCCACCACCATTTTTTCTGGTGACGCATTATCAATCGCCGAAGCACTAGCCACCGGCGTTGCCTCAGCCGGCATCCAGTCCGGCAGGGCCGACGTTCGCCACGCGGGCAGCAACGATGAAAGCACCGGCAGCAAAATGGCTCCCAACAGCGCAACCGACCACGTCAAATGCCGCACGGCCGCGGAAGATTTGCGCAACGCCAGCATCAACAGCGCCGCGAGCGCCAGCAGCACGGTGCTCTTCAGCGCGGCGCCCGCCAGCAGCGGTAAAATGGCCGGGCTGGTGAAAAAATTCATGAGGGGGTGGTTCATGGTTAGCGGCCATCCTTCCGGGTTTGTTCGATGAGCGTTTTCAGCCGGGCAACTTCCGCGCCGGATAATTTCACGTCGCTGGCGTCGAGCAGCGCCGCCACCGCGCTTTCGACGGAGCCGCGGAAAAAAGTGTCCACCACGCGGTGCATCGCCGTGCGCCCGGCTTCGTCCCGCGCGCGCGTCGGGCGGTAAACATAGCGCGGGCCTTCCTCGGTGATTTGCAATTCGCCCTTCTGCACCAAAATGGCCAGCAACGCGCGCACCGCCGAATTACTGGGCGCCTTGGGCAGACCGGCCTGCACCTCGGCCGCCGTGGCCTGGCCGCGCTGGTACACGACATCCATGATTTGCCGCTCGCGGCGGCTGAGTTCGGAAGCGGGGCGTTTGGTGCTCATGCAAAGTTAATTAAGAGAACTGCGGTTAATGCTAAAAATTTAGCATACATTCCGCCATTGTCAAGGCCTCTATGTTAAATTTTTAGCATACACGGGGCCAACCGCACTTATTCCAGTCCGAGGTTTGACACCCGCTTCCGGTTCAGGCATTAAAGCGCGTTTACCTTTTCACCCGGATGGCTCTCATTGTCCAAAAATACGGCGGCACCTCCGTCGGCAACGCCGACCGCATCCGCAACGTCGCCCAACGCATCAAGTCCCACCGCGACCGCGGGGACAAGGTCGTCGTCGTTGTGTCCGCGCGCAGTGGTGTCACCAACGAGCTCATTGACCGCGCCAAGTCCCTCAACCCCTTCCCCGACGAACGGGAAATGGACGCCCTCCTCGCCATCGGCGAGCAGGAGACCATCGCGTTGACGGCCATTGCTTTACACGCCATCGGCATCCCCGCCGTGTCGCGCACCGGCCCCCAGGCCGGCATCATTACCGACGACGCCCACACCCGCGCGCGCATCCTCGACGTCACCGGCGGCGACATCAAGGCCCAGCTCGAAGACGGCAAGGTCGTCATCGTCGCCGGCTTCCAAGGCCTGAGCACTGACGGCCAGGTCACCACCCTCGGTCGCGGGGGTTCCGACCTCTCCGCCATCGCCATGGCTTGGGTGCTCAAGGCCGACGTTTGCCAGATTTACACCGACGTGGACGGCGTCTACACTGCCGATCCCCGCGTCGTCCCCACTGCCAGCAAAATTGACGTGCTGTCGTATGACGAGATGCTCGAGCTCGCCTCGAGCGGCTCCAAAGTCATGCAGGCCCGCAGCGTCGAATTTGCCCAAAAGTACGATGTGGTCTTTGAAGTCCGCTCCAGTTTTAACGACGAACCCGGAACTATTGTGAAAGCCGAAGCCCCCAACATGGAACAAATCCTGGTCCGCGGCGTGGCCGTGGATAAAAACCAGGTCAAATTCACGCTCAATGACGTGCCCGACCGCCCCGGCGTCGCGGCCACGTTGTTCCAGGCCCTCGGCGTCGGCGGCGTCGTCGTGGACATGATCATTCAAAACATCGGCCGCGGCGGCCTCGCCAACCTGTCCTTCACCGTGTCGAAGGAAGACGTGCCCCGCACCGACAAAGTCATGCTCGAGGTCATCCAGACCCTTGGCGGCGGCAATCTCCAGCCCAAGGCCGACATCGCGAAAGTCTCCGCCGTCGGCATCGGCATGCGCACGCACTCCGGCGTCGCCGCGAAATTCTTCGGCGCGCTGGCCAAGGCCGGCGTCAATATTTTGATGATCACCACCTCGGAAATCAAAATCTCCGTGGCCATTGACCCCGCCGAAGCCGACCGCGCCGCCCAGGCCGTGCACGCGGCGTTTGATTTGGGAAAATCGTAGATTTTTTCTGAAAAAGATTTATCCACGAATAGCCACGAATAAAGAATTTCCATTTCTAAAAAAATTCGTGCCCATTCGTGGATAAAAATTTCCCTTCATGAAATACATCTCCACGCGTGGCCAGAGCGAAGCCGTCGGCTTCAACGCCGCCGTGGCCAACGGCCTGGCGCCCGATGGCGGTTTGTATTTGCCCGAAAAGCTGCCC
>Ga0206925_1032_pt2 | contig 28913 bp, 24 predicted proteins | sample Alteio_BWOrgHeat_62_FD_152944 | JGI IMG/M metagenome (GOLD analysis project Ga0206925, IMG submission 152944) | Enriched cells from forest soil in Barre Woods Harvard Forest LTER site, Petersham, Massachusetts, United States -... | ecosystem: Environmental > Terrestrial > Soil > Temperate forest >...
CGGCGCGGTCGTCGAACCGTTGTAAGTTACATTAAAGGCCAGTGAACCCGGGTTGGTTGCCACGGTCACGGATCGAGGTGTGCCCGTATAAGTCTGAGTCAGGTTCGAAAGCGTTACCGTGGCGGCAGCTTTGTTTACGGTTAGCGTTGCCGGATTGCTCGTGGCTACTCCTGCGGTATTGGTCGCCACACACTGAAACTGGTCACCCGACATCGCGACCGTGGTGCCGCTGACCGACAGCGTGGTTGTGGTGACGCCCGAGTAGCTGCCGCCATTGGAAAGATTGACAAACGTCGAAGTTCCCGCCGCCTGGCGCTGCCATTGCAAAGTCGGGGCAGGAGTACCACCGGCGACGACGGTAAAGGTCGCAGCGATGCCAGCCGCCACGGTTTTATTGCCTGGCTGCGTGGTGAAGAAGGGCGTCTGGTTCACCGTCAGCGTTTGCATGACGTTCGGCGCGGCATTGTAGCTGGCATTACCCGTTTGTGCGGCCGTGATGGTCGCCGTGCCCTTGCCCACGATGGTCACCGTACTACCGCTGACCGTCGCCACCGCCGGATTCGAACTGGTGTACGTCACGGGCAACCCTGAAGTCGCGGTCGCGCCAAGGGTAATCGGCGCATCGCCAACTTTTACGACTGAAAGTGACCCAAAGCTTATCGACTGCGTTGCCTTGGTAATGGTCAAAGTATTGCTGCTCGTGCCCGAACTGAACGGATCCGTAATTGTTGCGACCACCGCATAACTGCCACCATTCACGGGCGGAGTCGTGCTGCCATTGTAAGTCACGCTGACTGAGAGTCCCACCGGGTTGGTCGTCACCGTTACGGTCTTGGCCGAGCCATTGTAAGTTTGGTTCGTGTTCGAAATCGACACCGTGGCCGTGGATTTATTAATCACCAGGGTTCCGGTGGCTGAACCAGCGTGGTTGGCTTCCGTTACAGTCGCCACCACGGCGTAACTCCCGGGAATCGTCGGCGCGGTCGTCGAACCGTTGTAAGTTACATTAAAGGCCAGTGAACCCGGGTTGGTTGCCACGGTCACGGATCGAGGTGTGCCCGTATAAGTCTGAGTCAGGTTCGAAAGCGTTACCGTGGCGGCAGCTTTGTTTACGGTTAGCGTTGCCGGATTGCTCGTGGCTACTCCTGCGGTATTGGTCGCCACACACTGAAACTGGTCACCCGACATCGCGACCGTGGTGCCGCTGACCGACAGCGTGGTTGTGGTGACGCCCGAGTAGCTGCCGCCATTGGAAAGATTGACAAACGTCGAAGTTCCCGCCGCCTGGCGCTGCCATTGGTACGTCGTTGCCGAGGGGTTAGCCGTTGTTGCCACTGTAAAAGTCGCCACCTGCCCTGCTGTCACGGTGTGGTCAGCTGGGGGAGTGGTGAATTGCGGGACAAAAGTAACCGTCAAAACCGCCGAAGCGGATGTGGCGACAGCCCCAATGCCATTGCCGGCCATGCAACGGAACGCGTCGCCGTTCATCGCACTCGTGGGTGCGTGGACCGTCAGCACATTGCTCGTTACGCCAGAGAAAGCATCGCTCTCGGTCAGATTGATCCACACCGTACTGCCTTTGGGCAGACGCTGCCATTCGAGGCTGGGCGCCGGGTCGCCCACCGCCGTCACACTGAAGGTGGTGGTTCCGCCCGCCGCCACGCTGGTGGCGGCTGGATTACTGGTGAAGCTTGGCGCATGAATTACATCCGCGCCAAAACTGGTTTGAAAAGTCGCCCCTTCGGTGTCTGTTGCGGTAACCGTGATGGTGGTATGGCCGAAATTAGTAGAGGAAGGAGTAATGGTGAGGGTGTTACCGCTTAGGCTGACCGTCATTAGCGCCGTATTGCCTGAACTGGCCGCAAACGTGACTGCGGGAATTTTCGAAATAGTGGTGAAAATAAAATTACTCAGCGCAAGGTTGGTGCCGACATTGGTCAACGGCACGGCGCTCCACGCGCCCGCGATATTGCTCTGGACGGTGGTGTTACTGGATAAACCTGTAAATGAAGTTAAATCGAAGGGAGACAACGCGGCAATGGTGTTGGCCACCGTCATCCCGTTGCCCAGCACGGTGCCAAAGGCGCAGAAACCGCCATTTTGATTATTCAAGTTCGCTGAATTATCCGCCAGGTTGATGAACCACTGGCTGGTCGCGCTATTTTGGTCGCCTCCCAATTGGGCCATCGCGATGGTGCCGGCCACATTGGAAAGGCCCTGTTCGAACGGGATGGCCGCCATCGTCGGCACCAAACCGGCCTGGGGGGATCCATTAATGACCGAAAAATTGAAACCGCCACCTTGGATAATAAACCCTGGCACCGAACGGTGAAAAATGTTGTCCACAAAACTACCCGCGTTGATGTAGGCGAGAAAGTTCGCCACCGTCTTGGGCGTCAGACTGTCGGTGAGCGCGACATCAATGTTGCCAAATGGCACCAAGCTGCTGGGCGCAAGAGTGTTGGAACTGGGATTAAAGGTGCCCACTGCAATGCGCACGACCGTACCCGTCGCACTGGGATTGTGGATGAAATTGGTCAGGTTAACGGTCTGCGCGGCAGCCCCGACACTGACACTGACGGCCGGGATGGGCTGGCCAATCAAGGTCGGCTGCCCCCATAACGACGCCATGCCGCCGCCCATGGCGGCGAAAGCCAAGACTATCAAAAAAATTATACGCCGGGCGGCGAAGACGGTAGGAGCGCCCATAGGGGAGACAAAAAGCTGAGTAACGTCAATCTAACGGTTATAACACTAGCTGCTGACTGGCAACCGGGCAAGAAAATTGCCACGTTTTGGCTTAATGTAACACGCAGGCCGTGATTATTGCTCAACGTCATCACCATCTGTGGCTTGACTCTGTTGGACAACCTTGGTTTATTGTCCCGTCGGGGTGCGTTTGAAGCTCGGACTGAAATTCGGCGCACCCCACTGCCACCTTTTTCATGTCCGCCACCAAAAACACATCACCTGCCGACGGGGTTGAACGCGTCTTGGTTGTCCAAAACAAAATGGGCATCCACGCGCGTCCTGCCGCCATGATGGTGCGCGTCTCCAACAAATACAATGACGCCGAAGTGTGGGTCGAAAAGGATGACGAATCGGTCAATGGCAAGAGCATCATGGGCTTGATGATGCTGGCGGCAGGCCACGGCACCAAGTTGCGCTTTCGGGTCAGCGGTGCGGCAGCCGAGCAACTATTGCGCGAGATGGAAGAGCTGTTCGCGCGCAAATTCGAGGAAGCCTGATCAGCCCTTGGTTTTGGCTGCCGGCATGGTTGCGCGCAACCCACCGGCAATGAACACCGCCAGCCGCCGCAACATCGGCTCCAGGTTATCCGTATTGAGTTCACGCTCCAGCCCTTGCTGTCGTCCCTGCCAGGCCAATGCGCCAAGCATGGAAGACATGAGGAAGTAAAATTTCCATTCAATCTCCGCTGCGGAAGCGCCGGGCAGGGCATCGCGCAACGCCGCACTAAAGACCCGCCAATATTGGTCCAGGCTGCGCCGGCCCAATTCTTTGCTCAATGATGGAGGCACGCTGATGGCGCGGCCCACCATGCGTGCGGCAGTCAGGTTACAACTGGGGCCCGTGCGGAAGGCCTTCGCCACGGGCAGCACCATTGCTTCGCAAATCTGTTCAAGGGAAACTGCGCTGCCGGGCGGGGTGGTGGCGCGGGCGGCTTCAATCAGGCGAACCCGCTCGGCATTCAGTGGGCCCAGCCGGCGCTGCATCATCTCCAGCCACAGTTCACGCTTGGAGGAAAAATGATAATTTACCGCCGCTAAATTCACCCGTGCCATCCGGGTAATTTGGCGCAGGGAGGATCCTTCGTAACCATGTTCGGTGAAGCAACGCTCGGCGGCTCGCAGAAGGCGTTCGCGCGTAGCGGCGGATGATTTGCGGAGGGCGGGCATGGTCAGAGGATTTTCAAATGATTGTTTAAAACATTTTTGACAAAATGCAATCCAAGAACACACCTTGAAATGCTTTTACCCAGTTAATATCGGTGCGATGGTTAGGTTCATTAAGCAAATTTTTAACGCTGGGAGTGGATGCCTTGCCGGCACCGACCCTGGCAAAACCTCCAAGATGAAATCTTGGCCGCGGGCATCACACCTGATAGAAGTCCCTTTCATGATTCGGCGAAATATAATCGAGTGCTTGGGTTGGCTGTCCCTGGCGGGCCTGCTCTGGCTCGGCCTGGAGTGCTCACCTGCGCAGGCGGCGCTGGGAGGGATCAATTTTGCCGCGCCAGCCCATACCCAAGTCAGCCTAATTTCCGAAACCGCCACGGTGGCGCCTGGTCATCCGTTCTGGGTGGCAGTCGTGATGAAGATGGATCCCCACTGGCACACTTACTGGATTAATTTTGGCGACACCGGTGATGCCACCAAAGTTGATTGGAACCTTCCGCCGGGCTGGGCCGCCGGCCCTGTTCAATGGCCCACCCCCAAGCGGCTGCCCATTGGCAACCTGATGAATTATGGTTATGAAGGCACCGCGTTTTTGCTGTTTCAACTGACGCCACCGGCCAATTTGCCGGCTGGCTCCACCACCCTGCGGGCCACGATCACCTGGCTGGAATGTGCGGATGTCTGTGTGCCGGGCTCCGGCGAAGTTTCACTGACCTTGCCCATGGCCACCGGCGAACCCGCCGTTGACGCGCAAAGTAAAACGCTGATTGACGCGGCCCGCGCCGCCCTACCCCAGTCGGCAGACGCATTCAACGTCTCCGCCTGGCGGCAAGGCGATAAACTTTTTCTTGGATTTGAATCAAAATCCGGCGCGAAAAACCTTCCCGGATTGCAACAAGTTTATTTCTTTTCTGAAGACAGCCAAACCCAGCCTGCCTCGCCACAAATTTTGCATCAAGCCAAAAGTGGCTGGATTTTGGAAATGGCGCGCAATAGTACAGCAAAAGCTGACGCGACCACGCTGCCCGGGGTGTTGACGCTGGATGATGCGGGAACTGAAGCGTTGGCGATTAAACCAGTGCTAGCCTCTGCCGCGCCAACCACCTTTGCCGATTTTTCATCCAGCACGGTTCAAGGCGGATTACTTGGCATACTCCTCTTGGGTTTTCTCGGCGGCCTCATTCTTAACATCATGCCCTGTGTATTTCCGGTCTTGGGCATTAAAGTGCTGGGCTTTGTCAAGCAAGCCGGCGCCGAACGCCGCCACGTCGTGTCGCATGGGCTGACGTTTACCGCGGGAGTGCTGGTGAGCATGTGGTCACTGGTCGGGATTCTTCAATCCCTGCGCGCGGCCGGCACCCAACTCGGCTGGGGGTTTCAATTGCAGGAGCCCGCCTTTGTGCTGGGTCTGGCCATTTTCTTTCTGCTATTCGCCTTAAGCTTAAGCGGTGTGTTTGAAATCGGCGGCTCGCTGATTGGCGCCGGCTCCAATCTCACTGGTCGCGCCGGACTCGGCGGTTCGTTTTTCCAAGGCGTGCTCGCGGTTGTGGTTGCCACGCCCTGCACCGCTCCCCTGCTGGCACCCGCGCTCGGCGCAGCCTTTACCCTGCCGCCCTTCGAGGGCTTTCTCACTTTCACGGCCATCGCCCTCGGCCTGGCGTCACCCTACCTGTTGCTTTCGTTGTTTCCAGGACTCGCAAAATTTCTGCCCCGACCCGGCGCGTGGATGGAAACCTTCAAGCAATTCATGGCCTTTCCGCTCTACGCCACGGTGGGCTTTTTGCTCTACACATTGGCTGGACAGGTTTCTCCTGAGCGGTTTTTGACGATTTTATTCGCGCTGGTCGCCATGGCGATGGCGGCGTGGGTATATGGTCGCTGGGCCACGCCCGCCGCCAGTTCCCGCCAACGACGCTTCGGGCAAATTGCCACGCTGCTTATTTTATCGGCTGCCTTGATCTGGGCCTACTGGCCTGCACAAGAATTGACCTGGGAGCCTTGGTCGTCCACGCGAGTAGCAGAATTGCAAAAACTTGGCCGGCCTATTTACGTCGATTTCACCGCGCGCTGGTGTGCCACCTGCCAAGTAAACAAGGGAATCGTCTTCCATTCTTCCCGGGTGCTGGAGGCCTTTGACACTCAACACGTCGCCCTGCTGCGCGCAGACTGGACTTCCCGTGACCTGGCCATCACTGCTGAACTGGCCCGTTTCGGAAAGTCGGCAGTGCCATTTGATCTGCTGTATTTGCCCGGTCATGACACTCCGGTGGAACTGCCCTCCGTGCTCACACCCGATATCGTCTTGGACGCGCTCAATGCTTCCAAGTGAGGTACAGCCGTCGCCGCGTTTCACTGATAATAAGCATAGTGCCACCAGAGCCCGCGCATGACCACAATATAGCCAAAGACAAAGGCAAAAAAACCAGCCCGGGACGCTCCCTCCATCGTGAGGACTACCAGCCCCCATTTGACCCCGCAGGCGCGTCGTAAAGCGAAACCAATAGCGCTGATGATTAACATCAAAATGCCCGCCAGTCGGATATAATACGGGCGATCGACTGAAGCATGATTCATCGGCCCCAGCAACAGACCGAACTGAAATGTGTAATCAAGCAGCAAACAAATTATCCAGGCGACACAATAACCCAACGATATAGGCGTGGGAGTGTCCAGCGGATGGAGGTTTTGTCGAATTTGCACAATACCAATGAAACGCTGCGCAAACACCAGCTGCGTCACCTCAAACACCATAAAAAAGAAGGCGATCCATCCGATGATAATCATGGCGTGTGCTTGTTCTCTATCCCTTCCCGGCCCGGATTGGCGAGAAATTCTCGCCGTAAGTTTCGTCGGGCGATAATTGAAAACCGCCCCACCAGCAAACCAGCCACGACGACTTCGCCGCAGAATAATCCGCTCCAAATTCCCGGTCCGCCCCAGCCTCGCGCAAAGCTCCAATACCAGGCCAGCGGGGCGGCAACCAACCAAAAACCCGCAAATGATTGCGCCATCGGCACGCGCACATCATGCATGCCACGCAAAATTCCCAGGCTGACAATTTGCGCGCCGTCAAAGACCGCGAATGCCGCCGCCCATAACAAAAGAGTCGAAGAAAGCGCCATGACTTCCATGGCCTGCGGGGAATCCGATTTTAAAAACATATGCGGCAAGGCATGGCGCGCGCCCAGCATGCAGGCGGCATAGGTTGCCATAAATAGCGCGGCGCACCCGAGGCTGGCCCAGCCGATGCGTCGCGCCTCGGCAAACTTGCCCACCCCCATCGCGTGACTCACCCGAATGCCCGTGGCCTGTGACAGCGCCAGTGGCACCATGTAGGCCATGCCCGCGATATTTAGAGTGATTTGATGCGCGTCGAGCACCACTTTGCCCAGCATGCCGGCCAATAATGTCGCAAAATTAAACACCCCTACTTCAAACAAAATCTGCCCGGCGCTCGGCCCGCCGAGCGCCAACATCCGCCGCAGGCGCTCGCGGTTGAGCTGAGCAAAGGCTCCGCCCGGCCAATCGACCCGCAATGCTGGCGTGAGTTGAACAATTGCCAGCAGCACAACCAATGCCGCCAAACGCGAAAGCAAGGTGGCCAATCCGGCTCCCGCCACACCCATCGCGGGTACGCCCATGTGCCCATAAATCAAAATCACATTTAAGATCACATTCAGCACTATGCTACCCAACAGCACCACCAGCGGCAGCCACGCGCGGTTTTGCGCCTCGCAATAATTTTTCACCGTCGTAAATCCAATCACCGGAATAATGGACCAGCCAAGCCAGACGATGAACGGCTTGGACGCGGCGATGACCTCCGGCTCGACGCGCGGGATGGCATCCAACCAGCCGAGCCCCAACTGTAATAGCGCGCTGCAAATAAATCCGTACAGTGCCGCTATCACCAGACCATGGCGCAGCACCTGGCCCGCTTCTGCTCGGTCTCCGGACGAATGAGCTGAAGCCACCAACACGTGCACCGCCACGCAAATGCCGAAACCCGCAATCATGGGAATCCAGACAATCAAATTGCCAAAGGCCACTGCCGCCAGCGGAGTTACGCCCAACCGCCCGACCATCGCGGCGTCAATCAACGGCATCAGCATCTGTCCCAACTGGCCGAAAATCATCGGCACGGCCAGAATCAGCGTCGGACGGGTTACTTCCCAAAATGAGCGCATGAATTGTGAAACCACCCATCAAACACACCCGTACGCTCCGCGTAAAACTTAAAGACCACGACCTGAGAATTCTCGCTTATCCAACAATCCCGCCCTGCGAGAGGAAGATGCCCTTGAGGTTCATTTCCAGCGCCTTGGCGTTTGGCGAAACTTCTAGTCCCGTGGCTTTCGAGATTTTGCCTTCTTTGATGAGCCGATAGAGGTCTTTGTTGAAGGACTTCGAGCCGATGTCCCCACCCGCTTCGATGACCGCCGGAATTCTGTCGAATGCACCTTCCTGGATAGTGCTGCGCGCCAGCATGTCCACGATAAACAACTCCACCACCGGCACGCGTCCGCCGCCTTCCATGGCGGGAACGAGTTTCTGGGTAATGGTCGCCCGCAAGCACCCAGCGATGGTGCGCCGCATGCCCTGCTGTTGTTCGGGCGGGAAAAAGTCGAACAAGCGCTGGACGGCCTGTTGGGCGTTGGCGGCGTGCAGGGTGCCGAAAACCAAGTGGCCGGTTTCGGCGGCATGGACGGCCGTCTCAAAGGTATGCGCGTCGCGCATTTCGCCGACGAGGATGACGTCCGGGTCCTGGCGCAAAACGGCTTTCAGCCCCATTGCGAATGAGGATGTGTCCAGCCCCACCTCGCGCTGGTTAATCAGGCTCTTCATGTCCGTGTACATATACTCAATGGGGTCTTCGAGCGTGACGATGTGCAAGTCCTGATGCTGGTTGATGTGGTTGATCATCGCCGCGAGCGTCGAGCTTTTGCCCGAGCCGGTGGCCCCGCAGACGAGGATGATTCCATCATTAAGATCGCAAAGTTTTTTCAGCGCCTCGGCCTCGTAATTCAGCTGCTCAAAGGTCGGCGGCTTGTCTTTGATGTGGCGGAAGACAATGCCAGGAAAGCCGCGCTGGTAAAAGCCGTTGACGCGAAACCGGCCCAGTCCCTTGCTCTCCAGGCTGTAACAATAGTCCACCTGGAAATTTTTCTTCCAGTCGTCCGCAAACTGCGCCGGCACTGTTTCGTTGATAAACTGTAAAACCTGCTGATCGGTAATGGCGTCCATCTCCACCGCATCCAGATTGCCGTGCAGACGCAGAAAAGCCGGCTTGTTGGACTTCACGTGGATGTCGCTGGCCTTGTTCTCCACCGCCAATTGCAGGAGGCTGTTGAATATTTCGACGGCTTCGGACATGGCAGCGGATGGTTTTGGGTTGGCGAAAATTGGGAAAAATCGCCTTGAGCGGCAGGCCGGATTACGCGATGCTTCCCTGTTACGCGCGCTCACCCAGCGTAACCGCGCACTCCACATGAACTCAACCTCATTTTACGGCGTCCACACCGCCATCGTCACCCCCATGAAGGATGGCGCGGTGGACTATGCCAGTTTGGGCAAACTGATTGATTATCAAATCCAGCAAGGCGTGCAGGGCCTCGTGCCCGTCGGCACCACCGGCGAATCACCGACCCTGGACTACGATGAGCACATCGAAGTCATCCGCTACACTGTCGAGCACGCCGCCGGACGCGTGATGGTCATGGCCGGCACGGGTTCAAACAGTACCGCCGAACAAGTGGAAATAACCCGGCGCGGACTGGCCGCCGGCGCTCCGTCGCTCCTGCTCATCACGCCTTATTATAACAAACCCAGCCAGGAAGGTCTCTACCGCCATTTTGCCTCCGTGGCAAAAATCACCGACAAGCCCATTTTCCTTTATTCGATTCCGGGACGCTGCGTCATTGACATTGCCATCCCCACGCTCAAACGCCTGCACAAAGACTTCCCGCACATCGTCGGCGTCAAAGACTCCGGTGGCGGTCCCGACCGCTGGGCGGAAATTCGCCGTGAGCTCGGCGAAAAATTTATTGTGCTCTCGGGCGATGACTCCGCCACCTTGCCCATGATGACCTGCGGGGCCAAGGGGGTTATTAGTGTCGCGTCGAATCTCGCCGCCAAGCCCATTGTTGACATGGTGCGTCTCGCGCTGGCCGGAGACTTCGCCGCCGCGCAGAAACTGCACCTGCAATTTTCCCCGCTCTTCAAAAATCTTTTTGTTGAGCCCAGTCCCGCGCCCATCAAATACGCCCTGCACCGCGCCGGCCTCATCACCTCGCCCGAGGTGCGCCTGCCCCTGTGCGAAGTTACGCCGGCCTGCGGAGAGCTGCTCGATGCGACGTTGCGCGATTTGAAACTGGCCCAGATCTAGCTTCGGTAATTGGAATCCGCCATGGCCGCACCTGTTATCCTCGTCACCAATGACGATGGCATTGATTCATACTTCCTGCGCGTGCTGGTCGAGGCGCTGCAAAAGGCCGGCTATACCACCCGCGTGGCCGCGCCCATGGGCGAACAGAGCTGGATTTCACGCGCGTTGAGCCGCCGGCGAGATGTTAATCTCGCCGATTACAAAAATCTCGGCGAAACCGCCTGGGCCATTGACGGCACGCCGACGGACTGCGTCAACATCGCCCTCGGGCATTTGCTGCCAGAAAAGCCTGCCGCAGTGGTCAGCGGCATCAACCTCGGCCACAACACCAGCCTGCCGTACATCCTCAGTTCTGGTACCATCGCCGGTGCGCTGGAAGGCGCGTTCTGGGGCCTGCCCGCCCTCGCCTTTTCCATGCAGCTACCGCAGGAACGCCTGCAGGAAATCCGTCATTCGCACGGCAAGATCGAGGGCGATCTCGAAAAATCCCTGCTCTGCGCGGCCACCCGCGCCGCGGAGTTCGTGCGCACGCGCCTTGAGCAAACCAACCCCGACCCCGCACCTACCGTCCACAACATTAACTTCCCGGCGATTACAACAACTGTGACGCCCGTCGCACACACGCAACCCGCGCAGATGAAATTGGGCGCGCTCTTTCAGCGCGAAAGCCCGGCGTGTTTCTCTTTTCGTTACATGGACCAAACCGGAGCCGACCCTTCGCCCGAGGCCGATTATAACGTCGTCATGCGCGGCTGTATCAGCCACAGCATCCTCGATTACGGCCTGCTTGGCGCTTAGGCGCTACTATTTGGCCGGATAGTAAAAGCCCGCATCGGACGCGCCCTGACTCGTAATTTTCGATGTTTTCTTGGTCACTGTGTCGAGCACGTAAAGCTGTTCGTGACCGCTGACCCGATGCGTGAAAAAGATATGCCGCCCATCATTGGCCCAGCAAGGCTCCTTGCCATCCACCGCATCGTAAATCTCACTGGACTGCGTCTTGAAGCTATACACCGCGATGAAATACTGGGAGCCCTGCTCTTCCATGAAAGCGACCAAATCCGGGTCGCGCGGATTCCAGGCGGGCTCTCCGCTGTAACGCGGGATGCCCGTATTCACCGACTGCAACGCTCCGCCGGCAGCGGAAATTTGATAAAGTAACGGGGTGCCGTAGCGCGAGTCATCCCCGAGAATAATGTGTTTCCCATCGGGCGACCAAGTGGGAGAGAATTTTAACGAAGCATCGCTGGTCAAGGCCCGTCGGTTTTTCCCGTTGGCATCGGAAATATACAATTGGGGCGTCCCGGTGTAGGAGAGAATCATCGCAATGCTCCGGCCATCGGGACTGAACACCCCGCCGGTGTTGGTACCCTTGAAGCTCGCAATGGGCATCGGCAGCCGGGTCGCCACGTTCAACAAAATAAGGTCAAAAAATCCTGAACTATAATTGCTGGTGTAGAGCAGCCTTGACCCATCGGGAGACCAACGTGGATGGAAGGAAAGGGAGCCCGTGGCCCAGCCCCGCACGTCCTTGCCCAACAGATCGCTAGTGAAAATTTGCTGCGCTTTGGCGCGAGTACTCACAAACGCCAGCCGTCCGGCAAAAAAACCTGGCGCCGATGTAAGCTTTTCGACTACAGCGTCCGCCGCGCGGTAGGCCGCCTCATACCAATTGGCGCCCGTGCCAGTGGTGGTAAATGAAGCTACCCCGAGGGCCTTCGATTCAACAGCAATGGTGACCCGCCCGGCTGCCGCCAAATCGGCGTGCAAGGTGTATTGTGCAGCGCCCGGCGTGGTTACTAAATCGAAAGCTCCATGAATTTTAAACGCATTTTGCAGCAAAACTTCCAAATCAGTCGAGGTCGAGACTATCGCCACGCCCATGCGCTTGACCGTGGGGTCGTAGGGCACCGGGATGCTGCCCCCTGTGGATTGGGCTGGAGCGGGCGACGTGAATACCAACGCCAGCGCCAGGAAACCGGCGAACGAGGCCAGACGGCGAACGGGAGGAAGGAAGGAAACGCTATTTTGCGGCAAAGACATGGTTCAATGTGTAGCAACCGTCCGGTGTATTGCAAAACTTTCCCGCGTTTGGACGGTAGAAACGCGCAGATTTGGCTTCATCCTTTATCCGGCATGCTTCATTCTTGAGGTTGCCCATGAACCATCAAGACATCGAAGAAGGCCGCGAGTTGCGGCTGGATTTCACCAAATTGAAAAAAGTCGCCGCCTGCGGGCAGGACTTGGTGCCGGCCGTAGCCCAGGATCACGACACGGGCGAAGTTCTCATCATCGGCTACGTCAACCAGCTCGCACTTGAAACAGCCCTGCGCGAGCGCAAGGCCACGTTCTGGAGTACCAGCCGCAATGAGCTGTGGATCAAAGGCAAAACCTCCGGGGACTATCTGGAACTCATCGAAGTGCGGGTCAATTGCGAGCAAAACAGTCTGCTCTACCGCGTGCGCCTGGCCGGGAAGGGTTCCTGTCACACCAAAGGTCAGGACGGGCGCCCCCGCCTGGGCTGCTTTTACCGCAAACTCAGCGATGATGGGAAGAAACTCTCTTTTGTCCCCGGACACGAGTAGAGCGGTACCCCCGCACTCGAATTTTAAATCCTCCGCCTTCATGTCGGCTGAAACCCAATCCCACCCTGGGACGCTCACCGTGCGACTGGGCGAGTGGTCGCGCTACCGGGATATCGTCTGGTATCGCGTCCTGGCGGGCTTGAAGTCCGAGGCCCGGCAAAATTTCCTGGGTTACGTCTGGTTCCTACTCGAGCCAACACTGACCACGGCCATCGCGTATATTATCTACTCGCTCATCGCCCCGGGCGGCGGCCGGGAACGCATGGTGATGCTCCTCTTGGGCACCCTGACCTGGCAATGGTTCGAAAGTGCGGTGACCTTGGGCAGCCTGGGCATCAAAAGCAAGCTACACATCATGATGCATTTCCCCTTGCCGAAATATATCTTTCCGCTGGTCGGGGTCTTCATTAGCACGTGGAAATTTCTCTGCGTGTTTGTGGTGTTGTTAATTTTTTGCGCCGTGGTCGGCTACCCGCCCAATTCCGCATTTATTTACCTCCCGCTGGTTCTGGCCGCACAGCTTGTGCTTATCATCGGCCTGGCGCTGCCGCTCGCCATTGGGGTTGCTTATTTTAACGACCTGCTGACCGTTACCAATTCGCTTTTCCGGCTGATGATGATTTTGTCCGGTGCAGTTTTTGAAGCGAACAAAGTGCCTCCGGCCGCACTAACTTATTTTTACGCCAACCCCATGGCCGGGCTCATCGAATCGTACCGCGACATCGTCCTCTACCGTATGCCGCCCCATCTCGGCGCGCTCGGTTATGCCATGGCTTGGGGCCTCGGCCTCGGCGCAGCCGGTCTGCTCTGGTGCCGGCACATTGACGGTACCATCCTCAAAAGCGTCAACTTCAATGCCTGACCCTGCATCAGCCTTGATTTCCCTGCGAAACGTGGCGCTGTCCTATCGGCGCCAGAAGTCTATCTTTTCGCATGAGAAAACCCGTATCTGGGCCTTGGAAGATGTTTCATTCGAGGTGCGCGAAGGGGAAAAGCTCGGCCTCATCGGGCGCAACGGCTGCGGCAAGAGCACCCTCATGCGCATCCTCGCCAACATTTTCGCGCCTGATCGGGGTTCAGTGGCATTCTCTCGGCCACTCCATGTGCAACTACTTTCCCTCGGCGTCGGCTTTGAAGGTTCGCTAAGCGGCCGCGAGAACGCTGTACTCAACGGCTTGTTACTCGGTAAAAGCCGACGGCATATCGTTTCTCGTCTCGAAAAAATCCGGGAATTCTCGGAACTGGGTGAATTTTTTGACCTGCCTGTGTCCACTTATTCCACGGGCATGAATTTGCGCCTGGGTTTTTCCGTGGCCATGGAAACCGAACCGGAAGTCGTGTTGATTGACGAAATCTTCGGCGTGGGTGATGCCGGTTTTGCGCTCAAGTCCAAACAAGCCCTTCGGGAGAAATTTTCTTCCAAGGGCACTGTCGTGCTCGTTTCCCATCAGGCCAACTTCGTGCGTGAATTCTGCGACCGCGTGGTTTGGATCGAAAAAGGCCGGACAGTGATGGAAGGCCCCACCGCCGAAGTCATGGACGCCTACACTGAAACCGTCCGCCGGGAATCCGGCCTGGGTGCCATTTCTTAATTCTTGTTCAGCGTGAGGCTAAGCAAGGTCAGCTTGCCCTTCCCCGACTTCCAAACCCGGAACTCAACGGGCTCATCCGGCCCGGGACTGGCAATAACCAGATTGACGGTTTGCGTTGCTCCCGTTCCAGAAAAATCTGCTCCAGAAAAAGTTTTTGAACCAAGAACAGCATCGCCCTTCCGGATCGTCGCCTCACAAATCACGGTATCGTCCGGTGCCGCTCCGGTGTCGGTGAGTATGAATTGCACCCGGTAATGGCCGGCCGGCAATTTGGCGTAGGGACCATAAATGATGATAGTGGGTTTCTCACGCGGCTGGTCGTCAACCCATTGGCCGAGTTCGTTCACTTTCACCGCTGGATCCGCCAACTGCCATAGGGCGGCCGCTTCGATTGGCAAATCGGATGGATTAATCGGCAGGGTGTAGTCTCTCAGCGCGGGCTGGATGTCATGATCCCAGACCATTACCCGATAACGACCCACTTGGTTGATTTCATGCGGTGGCCCAAAAGTGGCCAGGGCTGCGTGATAATGTTTATCATCCGGCAGACAAATATAAAAATTTGCCGGTTGGAGGTACCACTCGCTTTTGGAATTGAAATGTTCGGGTGCGAGCCGGATGGCCGGGCTGAGCACCAATTGTCCGACCTGCACCTTTTCCTCCGCGATCAGCGTGACGATGTTGGCTTGCCAATAATCTGCGTAACCACGCTGCAGCTTGTGCTTCTGCAACCATTCTGACAACTCACGCTCCCCCACATTGACCGGAGTATGGCCCACGGCCCACAGCCAGGGAGCGGCTGACGCCAAAAAACCTCCTAACGCGACAAAAACCATTGGACGCACCCAGCCCGGTGCCTGCGTCAGCCCGCTGGAAAACAGCGGCCCCAACCTTCGTGCTGTCAGAATAATCAGATAAAAAAAAGCCGGAAGCAAGTAGCGCGAACTGCGGTCATCCACTGGCATACTCGAGGCGATAAAACTCGCATGATTAAACACAACCCCCGCCAGCAGCGCAAAATCAATGTAATGTCGCACCGGCCCGGAGGCGGGCTTGCGGACCACTGCCAAAGTCGCCACCACCGCCCACACCGCTCCCAGAATTCGAGTCACCGTCAAAAATTCTGCCAGCAATGAGAATTTGGCATTAAATCCACCAAACTGTAGCAGCCATTGTGGGCTGGTCTCGTCCGTCGGCCAACCGAACAATATCAGCCATGATCGTCCATACAGGCGCAGATTAAATTGGAGCTTATTCCACGAAACCACATAGTCACGGAGCGAAGCCCGGAGATCAATGATATGAAAACCGTGGTGCTGCAAAATAATCACGACTACTTTTGCGGCCAACCCAGCCATCAGCGTAGTCGCCCCAGTCTGTATCCAAAGACGCCAATCGCGCTCCTGCCAGGCCACGAGCGCGCCAGCGGCCAAAAATGGCAGACCGGCAATATACCAGATGAATGGGTCGCTTGCCGCCGCCAAAAAAAAGATCACCCCGAAGACCAGCCAATAATATTTCCGGCCTGTTCCCCCCGTCGATGCATAATGCCCGTTCAAAGCCAGTAAACCCAGCAAGGCGCACACCATCGTCGGCATATGCAGTATGACCCCAAATATTATCCGCCTCTGAAAGCCGGTTGGCCACCCTAGAAAAAACATCAGCACTGCAACGGTAATCCATGCTCTTGCGTCGGGTCGCCAGGCCAGCACCCACGCCAGAGCCCATACAACGAGAAAAACGAAGAGCGATTGCGCCGCCAGAGTAGCCGGGGTCAGCCCGGCCACCGCGGTTAACAGTGTGCTCAAGGCGACATCCAGTGTATAAAACTGATCCACGGGTACCGACCAGCCGGACAAGTATACGTTCCCTCGGAGAATATCGCTGGCCTGTAATGGAGCCGTGGCCCCATCTGAATTAAAATCATGGCCGCCCACCGCCAGGCACCCCATCGCGATTACCCACGCCGCCACCAATACCAGCAGGATGGTGCGATCCCAAGCCTGCGAACTTGACGATGAGGCGGTCATGGGATTGACGCCGCAAGCAACACCTGCACCGCCGCGCGGAACACCGCGGCGGATTTTTCGGGTGTGAATTTCTCTGCATAGCGTCGGCGGCCGCGAGAACTCAGCTCCGTTGCAAGCGCATCGTCCCGCAACACCCGCGCAAACGTAGCAGCCCACACGCGCGCATCGGGCGTCGGCCACAAAATTCCTGCGTCGCCCACTGTCTCCGGCACCGCCGCTGCCGCCAGCGCGACCACCGGCAGGCCAAATGACATCGCCTCCACCAGCGGCACGCAAAAACCTTCGTGATCGCTGGTGATGGCAAACAACTGGCAGTTTTGATACAAGGCCCGCAACCCGCCTGCAGTAACATCGTGGTGAATTTTTACATCAGCCGCCACGCCCAGCTCGGTTGCACGCGCATGCAGACTCTCGGCATAATTTTCCAATCCCGGCGTGACTTTACCGACGATGTGCAGGCGCGGTAGCGGCCAGCCCTGCGCTTTCATAAAGCCGAGCGCCTCAATCAAGCGATGCGGCGCTTTATTGGGCACGATGCGCCCGACTGTCAAAATGTTTTTCCGCCCATCGGCCAAACTGGCTGCCAAAACTGCGTCCGTCGGCGTCCGATGCAGTTCGTCAATCATGTGAAATTGAAATATGGCGGAAATTTTTGCGCCGGCATTTTGCAATTCCTGCGCGGTGTACGCTGAAGTCGCCCAGACCGCCGCCGGTTGCGCGGCCAGCAATGCGAGGGTCTCTTCACGTCCGAATACGCAGCCCTGGGCCAGTTCGGTATTGTATGGGCGCAACAATTCAGCCGGCGTGATGTTGTGGTAGCGTAACACCCGCAGTCCACGATGCTGACGGAATAACGCCAGACCATCGGGCAAAGCCAGACTGTGGTTGTAAATTAAAATATCTTTGGAAGTCAGCCGCTTTGAACAATCCGTCAAAGACCAGACCTCCAAATCCGGCACCAAGTTGGCCCGCGCCGCATATTTGACTTCATGGCCGTCCGCCTGAAGAAGCTGGGCTATTTGCCTAATGTCGTTCCCCAAGGCGTCGCCAGGCGCCAGGCTCGAAGTGACCATAACAAAGCGGGCCATGAGAAAATTATTTGCGGGCCAAAACGAGTGCCACTGCCTGTGATCGTCCGGCCTTGTCTACCGTAGTTCGACCCGCTTCCGGCTCGGGCGTTGGGTAAAGCCAGGATTGCAGAGGGGAGCACACCGCAAACTCGCGTACCTCGACCGTCCAGCCTTTCAGGAGTGCGTCCAAGGTCGGGCTGTCATAAAGCTGCCGGATGTCGGTCGATGATGTTTTTCCAAAGGGAATCGCCAGTAACACTGCTCCACCCGGTTTTAATATTCTGCGCCACGCCAACATTGCCGCACGATCCGCCTCATCGGGTGCTTGCACTGTCATCGCACCGGGCGTGGCTCGGCCCAAACCGGAAACGGCAATCACTGCATCTACGCTAGCCGGTGCCAATGGCGGCGCCGCCGGGTTGGCTTCAATGAATTTAAAATTCGGGTGGTCATCGCCACATTCCCGCTCATCCACTCCGATGACTTTGAAGCCCAGGCTGGCCAATTCCAAATTCAGCAGGTTGTCCATGCACCCGGCCAGCAACACGGTGGCGCCGGCGGGCAATCGCCCAATCTGCTTCAAAACCCATGGCAGCGTTACAATTGGCTCGCCGATGCGCGCTGCTCTCCGCACTTGCGGCAGTCCTTTCGCATCCGGCGAGACTCCACTTGCCACCACCAAACGGCGCAATACTTCCATCTCATTGGTCAATCGGTCCGCCGTGTGCATCACCCCCGCCAAACCATCCGCACCAGCGCGCATGGAAGCAATGAGTGAGCGGTTGACCAAATTCTGTTTTCGAAAAAGAGGATTAAAAAACTTGGGCAGGGACGTTTTTACCGTGGTCAAGACCTCCGCCTCTTTGGCCTCCTTTAACACCTGGGCCGGCCAGGTGATCGGGGCTTGCCCCGATGGCAAAGGCCGTTCACTGGCCCGGGTCGGCGCGGTCATCCCATCCCGAAAGACGTCTCGCAAAATCTCGCTCTTGACCAGATCCAAGTCCATCCCGCGAAAGGATGCCCAAAACCCCCCGGGGGTCAACCCCGCAACGCCCCCGTCCCAGGTGGATTCAGCTTGTCGCGCGACAACACAACGCGGAAGATTTGCTTCTCCCACCATGGCAACCGTTGTTGATCTAACTCACACCTCGCACTGTCCCGTACTCACCGGTGTGCAGCGGGTCAGCCGGGAGGTCTTTCGCCATCTGGCAGCGAAGGATAGTTCGACGAAGGCGATTATTTACGACCGCTACGCGAAATGCTGGCGCAATGCCGATGTAGCTGAAAACGCCCGACTCTCCCTGCCCATCCTGCCACCCACCCGCCACCAGACCCGTCAAAACTGGACGTTTTGGCAGCAATGGCGAGGACGCCTTGGTTTGGTAAATGAAGCGAATTGGGCTGCAATAAAAAATGCCAATATCCTCGTCCCGGAAATTTTTGGTGAACGCAATTTCCGCGCTTATGCCCAATTGCGGTCTAAATCGAGCGGTGCTGCAGGGGCAATTTTTCACGATGCCGTTGCCCTGCGTCTTCCTCAATTTTCCCAGCCCAGCACCGTGGCCCGCTTCCCTGCCTACTTGCGCGAGTTGGCCACTTTCGACGGCGTCGCCGCCAACTCCGTCGCCTCGCGCCATGATTTATTGGAGCAATGGGACCGCCTGCGTGTGCGCAACCCTCCGCCAGTCGTCGCCATTCCACTCGGCGTTGAACCACCGGCCACGCCGCCAACTTCGCCACCAGCAAACGACGCCCCGCTCGTTCTCTCCGTTGGCACACTGGAAGGCCGCAAAAACCAAATCTCGCTCATCGAAGCCGCTGAATTGTTATGGAAAGAAGGTCGTAAATTTCGCCTGGTACTGGCTGGAATGCTCGAACCCCGCACGGGTTCAGCTGCGTGGCATCGCGCCAAGGAATTGAAACTGGCCGGGCGACCGATCGAAACCCCGGGCGCGGTTAGCGAGGCGCAACTCCAGCAACTCTACGCAGAATGTCGTTTCACGGCGTACCCTTCCCGCTACGAGGGCTTCGGCCTGCCCGTGGCGGAAAGCTTATTACGCCACCGGCCCTGCCTCTGCGGCCCCGGCGGCGCCCTGGCCGAAGTTGCCCGCGACGGCGGCTGTTACCTTGTGCCCTCGACCAAGGTTGAGCACCTCGCTCACGGCCTGCGCGCCTTGCTCGACGATCAGGCGCTTTACCAGCAGCTTGTAAACGAAGCTGCACAACGGCGCTTTCCAACCTGGCAAGATTACGCACGCGAAATCTCTGCCTGGCTCAGCGATTTAAATCCCCGCACGGCCCTTGCGCACACTTCATCCGAAAAAATGCTCCATCACGTTCACCTAGCGGAGAAAAACCTCGCGGCCTCCCGATCCTTCTACCGCCGCCAGGAAGAAATCAATCGCGCTCTTATCGACGCGCTGCAAAATGAAGCGGAAGGACTGGAAGAAACCGCCACCCGGATAAAAGATTTGCAAACCGAACTGAACCATTGGCGATAGTGCAAAAATGCACCGTGAAGCTCAAAAGCTATTTTTTCGGGCTATTTTTTCTTTAATCCGGCAGGGTTTCACCCCAATGGAAATTTGCAGTGATAACGTATAAATTAATGCGTTATGAAATTTCCAAAACCGTTCATCATTTTCCTGCTGGCGAGTTTCGCCGCCGGTTGCAGCAAGTCGTCCACCGGCAACGATACTGATACTACGACGACGACATCTTCCACAACTACCCCGCCAGCCATCGCAACTCCGCCGCCTGCTGCGCCAGCGACTCCGCCACCGGCCGACTCCCCGACTCCCGCCACTTCCACGCCGCCAGCTACCGTATCCATGCCACCTGCGGCGAGCAGCGACCCCGCCACTACACAACAACTCGCACAAGTTAAGCAGGATGTGCAGAAAACGATGCAGGACTTGAAAGACTACACTTATGATCAAAAGGAAGATTTTTTCAAAACCATCCAGAGCGACGTTGACGAATTGAATCAGGAAATGAGTCAGCTAAGTGCGAAAATTGACCGCGCCAGCGATGCGGTCAAGGCAACGGCCAAACCAAAACTGGATTCCCTCATGGTGCAGATATCCAAATTGAACATCGAAGTGGACGAGGCCAAAACCGCCACGGAATCCATCTGGGGCGATGCAAAACTCAAAGTCCAGCGCGCCTACGACGACGCCAAACAAACTTTCCATGACGTGGCTGATTGGGTTGATCAACAACCCACCTCCTGAATACCGGCCTGAACACTAATCCTTCTCCGCCGGCTTGAACCACTTCGCCGCGAGCGTAGGCATAACGAGCAAATTTAATGCCGTGGAGGTGATGAGTCCGCCGAGAATGACAATCGCCATGGGACCCTCGATTTCGCGCCCGGCTTCGCCGCTACCCAGCGCCAACGGCAGCAAACCCAACGCAGTAACAAGCGCCGTCATCAAAATTGGATTCAGGCGCTCACTTGCGCCACGAATAACGGTTGCCGTATTCCATGGTTGGCCTTCTGCCGTGATGAGATGGTCGTAGTGCGACAGCAGCATGATGGTGTTGCGCGCAGTGATGCCAAACAATGTCACAAAACCCACCCACGAACCCATGGACAATCCAGCGTCACCACCCACATGGAGAAAGTGCTGGAAACCGCTCATCAGTTGATACAAACGGAAAGCAACGCCCGTTGTCGCATCAGGCGGGCTCAAATTACTCGTCAAAAACGCCGCCATCACTCCGCCGACCAACGCAAACGGCAAATTCACGAGCACAAGCAGCAAATTCCGGATATTGCCGAGCACGAGGTATAGCAGCATCAAAATGCCGATGGCGGCGATGCCGATATGCAACACGAGTTCATTAAATGCAGCAGCGGCGGCCTCCGCCTGGCCGGCGTAATCCAAATACACGCCTTTGGGCAGGTTGACTTTCGCTGCGATGTTCTTCCTCGCCTCCGCGACAAAGGAAGCTACGTCGCGGCCCGTTGGTGGCGTACAGCCCACGGTTTGCACACGCCGCCCGCCAATGTGATTAATGGTGTCGCGTGCACTACCCAGTCCGACATCCGCCAATTCGCGCAGCGGAACCAACTGACCCGCTGGATTGCGCAGCAACATCCCGCCCACGGCAGACGGGTCATGGCGGCTGCCTTCATCGAGGATCACAGTGACATCTGAAACCTCGCCGGCGTCGAACGTTTGCGCCACCACTGTGCCCGCGTAGGCGCTCTGCACCGCCTCCAGCACTTCGACAGGACGGAAACCCAACGCAGTCAGTCGCTCACCACGCAGGCGCACGGATACAATCGGCGAACCAGGTGGGGCGGCGACTGCTGCGTCGTCCGAGCCCATCGCCGCCAGAACCGCCACAATTTCATTGGCCTTGGCGTCGAGTTCATCAAGGTCGTCGCCATAAATATTGATAATTACCGGTTGTGTTTCTCCGCCAATGGTCTCGCCCAGGCGGTCGCCCAGAAAAGTTTTTACCTCGTAATTGATGCCGGGAATTTTAGCCAGCATCTTGCCAACGTCGTCAAACGCCTTGGCTTCGTCCTTGGCCGGAATCGGCGGAAAGTCTGGCGGATGCTTTAACTCGACATGGAACTCCGACTGGTTCGGGCCCCAGGTATCCTCGCCCCGTTCCGCGCGGCCGGACTGCTGCTCGTAGGTTGCCACCAGCGGCATCTTTGCCAACTCGGCGGAGATTTGTTTGCCGATGCGCACCATTTCCGGCAGCGAAGTGCCCGGCGCGGCCTTGATGCCGAGGACAAAGTGCCCCTCGCGGAAAGCCGGCAGCAGGTCACCCCCTAAATAAGGCAAGGGCGCCACTGCCGCCAGACACAACAAAATCGCCGCGCCAATGATCAGCTCCGGATGCCTCGCCACGCGTTCCAGCATTTTTCCATATAGGCGACGCAGAAACAATTGCAGTGCCGGTGCTTCCGCCATGTCCACATGTTTGGCAAAAAAGAGGTAGGTCATCGCCGGCGTGACCGTCAACGCCACGACGAGCGAGGCCATCACGGCGAGAATGTAACTCATCGCCAAGGGCGCAAAAAAGCTGCCGGAAACTCCGGTAAGCGTCAGCACCGGCGCAAAAACGAGCGCGACAATAAAGGTGGCGTACACCACGGCGCTGCGCACTTCCATCGAAGCTTCTAAAACGACCGGCAACAGCGGGCGCGGACTGGGCAGCCGTTGATTCTCGCGCATCCGGCGCAAAATATTTTCCACATCAATGATGGCGTCGTCCACCACCGCGCCAATGGCGATGGCCAAACCACCCAGCGTGATGGTGTTCAGCTTCACCCCGGTGTGGTTCATGATCAGAATGGCGGTCAACAGGGACAGCGGAATAGCCGTCAACGAAACCAACGCGGTACGGAAATGGCCCAAGAAGAAGAACAGCACCAGGGCCACGAGCACCGAGCCGAATATAAGCGAGTGGCGAATGTTGTGCAGCGAGGCCTCGATGAAGGTCGCGGGCCGGTGCAGTTTGCCAAAAAGGGTAATCCCCTGCGCGTCGAACACCGGCTTCATGTCCTCCAGTGCTTTTTCCAGATCAAGGGTCACTTCCATCGTGTTCGAGCCGTATTGATTAGCCATCGTCATTAACACCCCCGGCCGGCCCTGGATGAGCGCGTCGCCAAACTTGGGCTCGGCTCCCGCCGCCACAGTGGCCACTTCCTTGATGCGCACCGGCACACCGCCATCGCTGGTCGTAATCACTACATTGCCCAATTCCTCGGCACTTAGCGACTGACCTTCCGTTTGAATGACGAACCGTTGGTTGTCGTTCTCGATAAAACCCGCCCCCACCACGCCGGTGGACAACTTTGCCGCATTAATCACATCGTCGAGGCTGACCTTGTGCGCCGCCAATAAATCCGGATGCACCTGAATTTGCCACTCGCGCACTTCGCCACCAAAGACCTTGCAATCCGCCACGCCCTGCACTGATAACAACCGCGGCCGCAACGTCCAGTCGGCAAACGTGCGCAGTTCCATCGGAGTGAGTTTGTCGCTCACCAAACCGATTTTGAGCAAGTCCATCGTCGAGGAAGTCAATGGCGACATGGTCGGGGCCTTGACCCCGGTCGGCAACGCGCCCGCCGCCTCGCCCAATTTTTCCGCCAGCATTTGACGCGCCGGCAATATCGGTGTGCCATCGGCAAAAACGATGGTAATGACTGAAAGACCCTGAATCGAAATTGACCGCATCGACACTTCGTTGCCCAAGCCATTAAGCTGATTTTCCAGCGGCCGCGTCACCAGAGATTCGACCTGCTCAGCAGACAGCCCCGCCGCCTCGGCTTGCACAGTAACTTCCGGCGGCACGAACTCCGGCAGCACGTCGAGCTTCGCATGATAGGCGTCATACAGCCCATAGGCCATGATGAGCCCGGCCAGAATCATCACGGTGCCGCGGAAGCGCAGCGAGAGCCTGACCAGGGTTAAAAGCATCGGGGGTGGGTTTTGCGTTTAAAACGTGAAAGTTGTCGGGGAACAGCAGTAGAAAATTATGGCCCGCCCGTGGCGGCCTTCAGTTCTTCGGACAATAATTGCGCCGCGCCTTTTACCACTACCTGATCCTGCGCCGTCACTTCGCCGCTCGCGATAAACACATCTCCGCCACGCAAGGTCGCGCCGAGCTTGACGCGCCGGCGCTCAAAATCCTCGTTGTTGACCTGTGCATAGAGAAACGTGTCGCTGTCATAACGGACAATGGCGAGGCCGGGTACACGCAGGCCTTTCTGGCCGGCGTCGGAGCCGGAAATCCACGCCGTCATTTGCGTGCCGGGCACCGGCGGATTCTGGCGGAGAATCACCAGAAACGCGCTCCCTTGGGCCTGGGCATCAGTATTGGCCGCCGGGCCGAGCAATTCAGCCGCCACCGGCTCGGCACTACTCATCACCGGCGAAAGACTGAAGGCCAATGGTTCCGTCGGCAGCTTTTCCCCACCCGGGATGTCCACCCGCACCAGCGCAGCTTCGCGCGCCAGAAACGCATGGGCCAATTGCGGTAAATCTTCGCGACCCGCGAGCACCGATCCCCAATCGGACAATATTTTCGCCTGAGCAGCATTCAGCTGGGCCTGGTCATGCTTCACTGCTGCGTCGGCGGTTTCCAGCGCCTGGACGGAAGCGTTGTCACTGGCGCGCAGTGTCTGCACGCGGGCCAACTCCTTGCTGGAGGCGTCAAGCGCCGTCTTATCCATATCAATTTCAGAAAGCTCGCCAATCAAGCCAGCCGGGTCGAGCACCCGCGCAAAACCAGTGGTTTCAGGCTTGTATTCCATGGTCGTCGGTTTGGCCATTTGGATATCGGCCTTTTCCTGGTCATCGGTCTCCAAATGCACGGTGCCGGGCGGCGGGGCGGCATCCGTTGCGGCGGGGGCCGCGGCCGGTGCCGGACCGGAGCCAGAGAACAACCACATGGCACCGGCGCCGAGTATTGCGCCGACAAAAATTGCGGGAAGGATTTTTTTCATGGCTTGGTGGTGAGGGTAGGCGCGGGCGCGTTGTCGACCAGCGCAGGGAGATTGGCAAAAGGAACTTCCAGGGCATCTTCTAGCTGGCCTGACGCAGAAGCGGCCTGGGCTTGCGCGTCAATCAACGCCAGCTCGCTCGCGCTGACATCCAGCAGGGCAGTTTGATAATCCAGGGCATCGGCGGCTCCGGCATCAGTTTGCGCATGCACTTGGTCGAGGTGCTTGCGCAATTCGGCGTCCACCTTGCGCATCCCTTCCACCTGGCCCGCGGCAGCGGCGCTGACGGCGGCAGCGGAATCAATCTGGCCAATGACCCGCGCCTGTACTGCTAGCAATTGGGCGGCGGCCTGCCGCCTTCCAGCCGCTGCCTCCGCAATCGGGCCTTGATTATGATTGAAGACCGGCAAATCCATCCCGATCGAAAGATCAAATTTATTTTCACCTAAATCATACACATACCCGCTACCCAAATGCACATCGGGATATTGTTTTGCGATTTCAAGTTGCAACGCGGACTGACTCGCCTGGTAGTTCGCGAGCGCGGACTGCACATCCGCGCGCGTTTCCAGCGCGACCATCCGCGCCTTGGTTAGTTCATCTGGCGAAAGCATTCGGCCTGGATTCACTTGTTCGGCCGAAAGCGTCTGCCCAGCCAAAGCCGCCACCGGCACGCCCAGCGTCTCTGCCAGCTTGCTGTGGGCCACCAAAAGCGTGCGCTCGGCATTGTCGGCATCAGCCTGGGCCTTGACCAGGGCCAGTCGGGCCACAGATACCGCATCGGCCGCTATCGCTCCGGCACTGCGCCGCTGCTCAAGCAAATCCACCACGCGTTGCTGCGCTTCCACCTGTCGGCGTGACGCGGCCGCACGCTTTTCCGCCGAATCTCCCTCAATCAAGGCTTGGCGCAAATCCGCGCGCGCCTGCCAGGCCGCCGCGAAAACATTCTGCCGCGCCGCTTCGGCCAACCATTGAGCCTGCGCGATGCGCTTGCCACGCTTGCCCGCCGTCTCAATCGGGATATCCAGGGACACCCCCGGAAACCAAGGCGTCTTCTCCCCTTGCAGATTGAACGCATAACCCGGCGTCAGCGTGACCGAGGGGTTGGGCCGTTCAGCCCCAGTAATGATGGAACCCTGCGCCCCGGCCCACTGCGTCCGGGCCAGCTCCAATGACGGGTTGTAGTAAAAGGCGACCCAGTTCAGCGTCTCAAAATCCCAAGCCTTCGGCGGCCAATCCGTTGGCTCATGGCCGTTCTGTTTTAAATAATCCCGCAAGTCATTGCTAACCAGCGACCGATTCAAAAGCTGCGCTGCCGTCTGATCGGGCGTCAGCGGCTGGTCAATGTAATGTTGGCAACCGCCCGTCAGCGCCGCGACAAACGCAATCGCCCCCAAGGGTATCAGGCATCGAAAATTGGGTAAGACCATTGCGGACAGCCATTCAACTTAAACCAACTGACATTACAAGAACATGATGATGAGCCCCCAGCCGAGGCTGATTAAGGTACCCCGCAGTATGGGCCAAGGTCAGTTCTGGCTATTTTGGCCATTGGCAGCTGTGGCAGGTTTATTGCCTGGCAGGCTGGCCGCCAACGTTTGCATCTGTTGCGGGGTCAACAAATTTGTCGTGGTCAAAAACTGGGCGAGTGCCGCCGGATCCTGCTTTACCCATTGCTTGGCCACCGACATCGCGGCCTGCTGCTGTGCTTGCGGGTCTGTTATGGTGGCCACCCACCCCATTGCCGCTGTCGGGTTGTCTTGGGCTGCTCGTGATGCGAATGATGCGATGGCGTCATCCTTTACAGAAGATGCTGGCAGTTGGTTGAGAAATTGTCCAGCCGCGTTCAGGTCGGTTTTGGCCCAGTTATCAATGACGTTGGTGAGTAGCGCATCCAGATTGTTGCCATTGCCGTTATAATTGCTGGCCACTGTGGCGCCTGCCGCTGCAGCGGCTTGATCAATTTGCACCGCCCAGGCTGCCGCCGCCTGCGGATCGGTGTTGCGCCAAACATCCGTGAGGCTCTGACCCAGGTCATTTTGTAACTGCGGGTTGGTGACGTTGCTGACCCAATTCGCGGTATCTAGCGGTGCGGCAACGGCCCACAAGTCAGCCACCTTGGTGAGACCATCATTTTGAAATTTATCCGCCGGCAACTGGTTGAACAAGGCGATGGCATCCGTGAATTTTCCCTGGCTGGACATCCCTTCCGCGATGCCTTCCATCGCCCGGCTTTTGACCTGCTTGTCGTTCCGGGTGCCGTCGGCCAGGGCATTCGCCGCATTCAAGGCACCTGCCGGGTCCACGGTTGCAAATCCGCTCATGGCCGATTCATACCGCTTCGACAAATCAGCAGTCGAAGCGTCCGCTGCATTTTGTTTTATCCAATCCAGTGCCTCCTTGGGACTGTCTGCACCTAATTTTTGGAGGGCGGAGGTCACGCCGCTTTCGCGCAACTTGGCATTGGTAACACTGCCCGTGGAGGCCAAAAAACCCTTAGGGTCATTCTCCGCAAGGGCCGTGACCACGGCCTTTAAAATATCATCACGCGGCTCGCCGGCCGGCAGGCCTTGCAATGAATTCATCGCGTCCAAACATTCTTTCGGACTCAGGCCCTGGGCCCATTTCGCGAGCAAGTCCGCATCCGGCTTTAACGATCCATGTAAAAGCCTGTCGAGACTCAATCCCGCCAAGCGCGGATCGGTGATCGCTTTTACGGTCAGGCTCGCTGCCGCATGCGACTTGGCTGGACCACTGCCAGTGGCAGCCTGCGCGCCCGTTACGCCGTTTTGATAGCCGACCCAATAGGTGAGTGCAGAAACTGCGGCACTAACAGCGATGTAGCTGATAATATTTACGGATGAGAATTTCATGACAAAACGATTGGTTGAGGCTGATAAAAAATAAATTTGCGCGCACTATACCAGACCGACAATGACGATTGAATTACCTCGCGAAAAAATATCGCGGCGGAATTTTTTGTTAAATCATCCCGCACTCATCTTGCGGTAATCAACCCATCATCTTTATTGGGCTATATTTACACCACGCATTTCCGCATCGCCATCATCACCAAAAAATTGTCCGCTCTTATGAAAAGTTCCCATCCTATTCTCGTCAGCTGCATCACTCTAGCCGCCCTCGGCGTATCAGCCTGCCATTTAATCAAACATGAATCCGCCGAAAAACAGGAACCCACGATCACGGGCTCCATTCGACCTGAGGGCCACCCCAAGCCAGCTGAATTGCCGGGTTTGGCAAAAATCTCGCTTCCCTACGCAATGAATGCCGCGCTTCAACTCGTGCCCGGCAACGTGGTTTCCGCCGAATTGGAAGTCGAAGACGGTAATCTGCAATACTCCTTCGATATCGTCGGCGCCGACAAATCCATCACCGAAGTCGAAATTGACGCTGGCGATGGCAAAGTCCTCGCCACGGAAAAAGAAAACGGCAAAGACAAGGACTAGTTCAGCTTAGCTGGACGCGGGCTCGCCAGCATGAATTCCAGCTGCTGTTGCTCATCCAGCACCGCCGTCAGCGTCCAGCCCATGGCTTTGGCAAACATGCGGGCCAGCGGCAGACCAAGGCCGAAATGGCGGCCTCCGCTGCGCGCCTCTTCCTTGCGCCAGAAACGGTCAAAGAGTTTCGAGACATCGGCCGGCTCCAGGCCCTCTGCCTGGTTGGCCACTTTTAAAATTACCCCGCTGTCACTGTTTTCCAATTGGATGCGTATTTCGCTCCCGGCCGGGGCATAGTCCGCGGCATTTTCAAAAAGATTGCCGAGGATGGAACGCAATAAGCCCGCATCGGCCGGAATGTTTGATTAAATGGCAGGCTGATACGCCGAGGGCGGCTAGAGT
>Ga0206925_1044_pt1 | contig 28749 bp, 23 predicted proteins | sample Alteio_BWOrgHeat_62_FD_152944 | JGI IMG/M metagenome (GOLD analysis project Ga0206925, IMG submission 152944) | Enriched cells from forest soil in Barre Woods Harvard Forest LTER site, Petersham, Massachusetts, United States -... | ecosystem: Environmental > Terrestrial > Soil > Temperate forest >...
TAACCAGCTTGACCCTGCCAAGAAAGTCGTCGCCGTCGTGGGTGCCGGATTCGGCGGGCTGAAGTTCTGCAAGACTTTCCGCTCGCCTTGGGCGGAGACGGTCCTGTTCGACCGCCAAAACCACCATCTTTTCCAGCCCCTCCTCTACCAAGTGGCCACGGCGGGACTGTCGGCACCGGAAATCGCCCAGCCGGTGCGCATGATTTTTTCGGGCCAACCGCGGTTGAGCATCTTTATGGATGTGGTGGAGGCCATTGATTTGGCCGGACAAAACTTGATCGTTGGCGGCCAGCCCTGCCATTATGACTACCTCCTGCTGGGTGTGGGTGGGGTGACGAGCTATTTTGGCCATCCGGAATGGGAGCGTTTCGCGCCGGGGCTCAAATCGCTGGCTGACGCCGGGCGTATCCGCAATGACGTGCTCCAAGCCATTGAACACGCCGAAGCGGAAACCGACCCAGTTGTACTGCGTCGGTTGCTGACGTTTGTCATTGTCGGCGGCGGGCCGACAGGCGTGGAAATGGCGGGCGCCATCGCGGACCTGACCAAGCGTGTGCTTCACCGCGATTTTCGCCGGATTGACCCGGCACAGGCGCGCATCGTCCTTATCGAAGCCGGACCCCGGCTGCTGGCGACCTTCCACCCCACCCTGTCGGATCGCGCCCGGCGCGACCTTACGCAAATGGGGGTTGAAGTGCGCCTGAATACGATGGTGCGCGATGTGCGTGCCGGTGAGGTGCAGTTGGACGGCGAAATTTTACCGACCAATAGTGTGGTGTGGGCGGCAGGACTTCAAGCGGCGCCGCTACTCGCCAAGCTGCCCGTACCCAAAGATCGTGCGGGCCGCTTGCAAGTGGCACCGGATTGTTCGCTACCCGGCCATCCCAACGTTTTTGCCATCGGCGATTGCGTCGCGCTCACGGATGCCAAAGGCCAGCAAGTGCCTGGAGTTGCGCAAGGCGCGATTCAAATGGGCGCCTATGTGGCCAAAATCATTACGACGGAACTGGACGCCGCGACGCGGAACGTGCCCGCTCCGGCCCGCAAACCCTTTGCCTATTTTGACAAAGGCTCAATGGCGACCATTGGCCGGGCGCGCGCAGTGGCCCAAGTCGGCCCGCTGCGCTTTGGCGGATTTATCGCCTGGCTGATGTGGCTGGGGCTGCACCTGGTTTTTCTGGTTGGCCTGCGAAACCGGCTCGCAGTTTTGCTGCAATGGTTCTATGCCTATGTGGTCTATCGCCGCGGAGCCCGCATCATCTGGACCCAAAAAGTTGATGCACTGCCCGAGACCGCCGCCCCGCCGCGCTAAATATTTCCATGCCGATTATCCGCAAACCCGCCATTCCGCTGGCTGAACGCACCCACCCGTGGCTGGAGTTGAAATACTTCACCTACCATCCGCAAGTATACTCGCGCATGCTGGGGCATGCTTCCGACGATGCCAAGGCGGGCGACCTGGTTGCAGTCTATGACAAGGATGGCCAGCGTTTTGGCGCCGGATTCTTCAACCCCGCCGCCCATGTGCCTTTACGCATGCTCCACCACGGGCAGGAAGTCGTGGACGAGGCGTTTTTGGAAAAGTTGCTCGACCGCGCCTGCGATATGCGTGAGAAACTTCCCGGCTTGGGTGACCCGGCAGTGACGGACGCCTACCGCGTGATTGCCTCGGATGCCGATTCACTCTCCGGCCTGGCGGTGGATAGATATGCCGACACGTTAAGCGTGGAAGTCCACAGCCTCGGCGTGCACCAACGCATGGCGAAATGGCTGCCACACCTGCATGCGCGATTGGGCACGAAACGCGCCAACGTGCGCGTGGACCCATCCATCGCGCGCATCGAAAGAATTTCCGCGCCGGTGGTGGCGGGCGATGCGCCCCCGGCGGTGAAAATCCGCGAACACGGCATCCGCTACGAAGTAGATTTTGCCACGGGACACAAAACCGGATTTTTCTGCGACCAGCGCGAAAACCGGAAAAAAGTTGGCGAATGGGTCAAGCGCCTCGGCCCGCAAACGCGCGTGGCGGACTTGTGCTGTTACACGGGTGGATTTTCACTGGCGGCCAAAATTTTGGGTGGAGCGGAAGATGTGACAGGCGTGGATCTCGATGAAAAAGCCATCGAACAAGCGAAGCGCAACATGAACCTGAACAACACGCGCATCAATTGGGTGCATACCGACGCCTTTACCTGGGCACGGCAAATGATGGCCAACAAATCGCAATTTGACGTCATCGTCCTCGACCCGCCGAAACTGGTGTTTGACCGCGAGGATATGGAAGGGCGGATTAAATACCGTGACTTGAACGGCCTCGCCATTCAGATTGCCAAACCGGGCGCGCTGTTGGTGACATGCTCGTGCTCGGGGCAGGTTTCTGAAGACGAGTTTACGGAGATTGTCATTGCCGCTGCGCACCATCGCGGACGCAAACTGCAATTTCTCGACCGTACGGGCGCCGGGCCGGACCATCCGGTGATGTCCAACTGCCCCGAAAGCCGCTACCTCAAACTGCTCTGGGCGCGGGTGCTTTAAACTCCAATAAACGGTTCAATGGGTTTGCTTTTTTTACGCTTGCGAACCACCACTGCCAGCAAAGCCGCGCCACCCAACCAGGCCGCGTAGGATGACGGCTCGGGAATGGTCAGCAATATGCTGTTTGTGGGCGTTTCCAAAACCGTGGTCGCAACCCCCAGTCCCGGGGAACCTTTGAGCGCAACAGTTGCACCGCCACCGCCAGCACCACCCAACAAATTGCCGTCAATCACGCCGGAGCCCGAGGCTTGAAAGTAATAATAAACTCCGATTTCACCGGCGCCGCCGCCGCCGCCGCCCGCGTTCGCAGTGGTTGATCCGGACGAAGCGCCACCGTTGCCGCCATTGACATTTAAAGTATTGGTGCCGGAAACGGTTATGTTTACCGCGTAGAGCAGGATACCGCCGCCGGCACCACCACCGCCCGAGGGGCCAGATGTACCCGCACCACCACCGTTGCCGCCGATGGCGTTAATTGTCACCCCGTTCAAGGTCATGGTGCCTCTGGCGCCAAACTCAATCGCCCCAGCGCCACCACCACCGGCTCCGTGCTGCGTACCGGCCCCACCACCACCACCACCACCGGCGCCACCTGTCAGCAAATTGAGGAGCAGGTTAGTGTCAGTATTATTGTAGGCAGTGCCACCGGCGGTTGGCGATCCGGCGATCGGACTTTGTCCACCATTAAAGCCGAAAGCGCCACCACCACCGCCAGTATGCGAAGCGCTACCTTTGGGTGCGCCCGATCCAGCTCCTGAAGTTGGGCCATTGGTAGCTGCAGAACCAGCAACGCCATTGACGCTCGTAGTAGCTCCGACTCCACCGGCGCCACCCCCCGGCCCGGCTGCTCCAGCAGAACTGGTCGAACCGTTACTGCCACTCACATTAACAGTGCCCAACAAGTTCATGTTCGACTTGGACAAAATGGCAATCGCCTTGGTGTCGCCGGATGCAGTCGTGAGGATATCTGTCGAAGGCAAGGTGAAGGCGGTAAAATCAAACACATAGCGCGCAGTGCCATCCGTTGCGGTAGTATCAAGAATGCCCGACCGGCTGAAGGAAACATTGCCGCTGTCCGTCATCACACCCGCCGCGCTGATTGTGAAGGTATTGCCGCTGTCAACGGGAGTGAACGCCCCGAGGGAGACATTGCCATTGAGGCCGTTGCCAACCGGACTGATGATGGCGTTGGTCTGAGCGTGGATTCGCCCGCTCATCCCAAGCAGAATGGCAAAACAAAAAAGGCCCAGGGGTATTTTTCGATTAATCATCAGATTTAAATTCTTCAAAGAAGGGGATTGCTCGACTGGTCTGGAAGCTAAAGCTGGCGGAGGTTACTTGTTCGAAAACCCGACAACGCCTAAGACCAAGGGGGTTGAAGATTCTATTCAGCTAAATCGGTTATTCTAACCAAACTTAAGCGGGTTTTAGCAGCGATTTCAGAAGTCGTTATTACCAAAATTAAAAATAACGTTAACTAACATGGATTAATAACGTTAGTTAAAACGGAGAAAAATCTGCCGCATTTTTTACCCTCTATTTGGAATGATGCGAAGAAGGGGCGGGGTCAGTCGGATAAACTTTTCCCCCACCCAATTGAATCTTCCACTCCATCCACGTGATCCCACTTAACTCAAAATGCACCACCGCCAATGCCGGCCAAATAACCAATCCAGCCAATCCCGCCAGCCCCCAAGCGCTTGAGGTAAATTGCCAAATACCCGCGCTCACCACAGTGGCGATGGCATACAAGATTAGCGGATTAAAGAAGAAGGCCATCAGCCTCCGCCAGACACCAGCTGCTGCGGCCGGTTGGGCTGCAGCAGCTGAAGGCGTCAAAGGACACGGCGTTTTCATACCAGAATAAAACAATCCAAATTACACATTTCTGTTTATCGTCGCATTTTGGCAAAAACTAAATCAGCACGAGCACCCGGCTTGATCCAGTGGGAGCAAAAGCTTGCGATTTGGCCGGGAATCGGGCTTGGTGGGAATCCACTCTCCCACTCCCATGGCTGGACTCGGTAAATTCCTCAAACAGGCGCAGAAAGCGCAAAAACAGGTCGAACTCGTGCAGCAACAGCTCGCCGCGCGCGAACTGGAAGTGTCCGCCGGCGGCGGTGCCGTGCGCATCAAGGTCAACGCGGCGGGCGATTTCCTGTCGCTGACCCTCGACCCGGAATTTCTGAAAGAGGGAGCCCCGGTGGTGGCCCAAACCGTTTTGGACGCCGTGAAGCAGGCGGCGGCACAGGCCAAGACCGTGAGCGAAGAAGAGATGAACAAAATTACGCAACAGTTCCAAATGCCGGGGCTGTTCTAAAAATGCCCACGAGTTTCGACCACACGCAAAAACTGCTCCGTCAGTTGCCCGGGCTGGGCTTTCGGTCCGCCGAACGCATTGCGCTGCACTTGCTGGTTGAACAACCGGAAAAACTGGCGCCTTTGCTTAACGCCCTGAGGGACGCCGCCGCGCGCCTCCGCCGCTGCGCGCAATGCGGCAATTTGACCGAGGTGAACGATGCGTCCACTCCGGCCCTTTGCGATATTTGCCGCGACCCCGGCCGTCGGGTGGAACAAATTTGCCTGGTCGAAACCGTGACCGATCTACTGGCCTTGGAACGCGCCGGGGTGTATCGCGGTCTGTACCATGTCCTGCATGGCAAGCTTTCCCCCCTCCACAAAGTCGGGCCGGAGAACCTCAACCTCGCCACGCTGGCGACCCGGCTGGAATCCGGCACGGTGCGCGAAATCGTACTTGCCCTGTCAAACGACATTGAAGGCGAGGCGACCTGCCACTACATTCAAGAAACTTTACTTACCGGAAAATCCCTCGCGGTGTCGCGCATCGGCTTCGGCCTGCCCAGCGGCAGCGGCTTGACCTATGCCGACGCCGACACCCTGCGCAGCGCCCTCGCCGCCCGGCGGGAGTACCAATAAATTTCATCCATGCCCTCTGAAAAATTCATCCCCTTTTCGCGGCCGACAATTTCGAATGCCGCCATCAAAGAAGTCACCGACTGTCTGCGCTCGGGCTGGCTGACAACCGGGCCGCGCGCGGCGAAATTTGAAGAGATGATGCGCGAATATTTCGACGCGCCTCACGCGCTGGCGTGCCTCAATGCCACCATGGGATTATGGATGGTGCTGAAAGCCATCGGCCTTAAGCCGGGCGACGAAATCATCACTACGCCGCTCACCTTTGTGGCGACGCTGAACACCATCGTCATGGCGGGCGGCAAGCCCGTCTTGGTGGATGTCGAACCGGGCACGTACAACATTGATGTCAAAAAAATGGCGGCCGCGATTACCAAAAAAACCCGCGCGCTGATGCCGGTGCATTTTGCCGGTTGCCCGGTGGACCTGGAGGCCGTTTACGCGCTGGCGAAAAAACATAAACTGCGCGTCGTCGAAGACTGCGCGCATGCGATCGGCACGAAATATAAAGGCAAGCGCCTGGGTAGTTTTGGCGATGTGCAGGTGTTTTCCTACCATCCCAACAAAAATCTGACCACGGGCGAGGGCGGCGCGATTGTCACGCGTGAGGCCAAACTGGCGCGGAGCATCGAAATCCAACGCTTTCACGGCATTGATAAAGCCAACGGCTGGGCCCGGCACAGCAAAATCCCGGGCCTCGGCCACTACGACGTGATCGAAGCTGCATTGAAATCCAACTTTATGGACATTCAGGCCGCGCTGGGCATCCACCAGTTGGCGGCGCTGGAGGGCTTTAACCAAAAGCGCCGCGCCATCGCGGGCTATTATTTTAAGAAACTGCGCGGCGTGCCGGGGCTGACCCTGCCGACGCCGCCCAAGTTTGCCCACACCCACTCGTGGCACTTGTTTGCCCCCATCGTGGAACGCGGGGCGAAAGTTGACCGCGACACGCTGATGGTGGAATTGAAAAAGCGAAACATCGGCACTGGCTTGCATTACACCGCGTGTCATTTGCATTCATTTTACGAGAAAGCCTTTGGCTACCGCCGCGGAAATTTCCCGCAAGCCGAAAGGATTTCCGACGGCATCCTCAGTCTGCCTTGCTGCCCCACCCTCACCCGCCGCGACCAGGATCGGGTGATTAAAGCGGTGTGGGAGATTATGGGAGGCTAGTTTCGGGTTTGCAGTTTCGAGTTTCGAGTTCATTTTCATCCCTAAGGTTGTTTTTAACTCGAAACTCCAAACTCGAAACATCTGCTTGGCGCAGAGCTAACTTTTACGTTAAATCAACCTGATTATGCCCGTACCCGAGATTTCTGTCGTCGTGCCGGTCTATAACGAGGAGGCCAACCTCGAACCGTTGTTCACGCGTCTGACCCAGGCCCTGGACGCGCTGCGTCGCCCGTGGGAAATTATCTTCACCAACGACGGCAGCAAGGACCGCTCGCTGGAACTGCTGAAGGGCTTTCGCGCCAAACGTCCGACCCAGGTGCGGGTCATTGATTTCAATGGCAACTACGGCCAGCACATGGCCATCATCGCGGCATTTGAGCGCGTGCGCGGACAAATCATCGTCACCATTGATGCTGATTTGCAAAATCCGCCCGAGGAAATCGCCAAGTTGATCGCGAAAGTTGACGAAGGCTGTGACGCCGTCGGCGGGGTGCGCGCCAAACGGGAAGACAGCTTTGGACGCAAATACCTCTCCCGCCTCATCAATCTCGTGCGCGAAAAGACGACTGACATCCGCATGACCGACCAGGGTTGCATGCTCCGCGCCTACCGTCGGCCCGTGGTGGAGGCCATCGTGAGGAGCGGCGAGCGGGCGACCTTCATTCCCGCGCTGGCCTACAAATTTGCGAGCAAGAACGGCGAAGTCGAAGTCGCCCATGCCGCGCGCACCGCCGGCGAGTCGAAGTACAGCTACTACAAACTCGTGCGACTGAATTTTGACCTCATCACGGGCTTCACCCTGGTTCCCCTGCAAATATTTACGCTATTTGCGATGGGGTGCGCGGGCCTGAGTTTCCTGCTGGTGGTGTATGCCGCGCTGGGCCGCGTGATCTATGGGGATGCCTGGACGATGAACGGCGTGCTGTCGTTTCTGGCGGTTTTGATCTTCCTCGTCAGCGTCTGCATGGTGGGCATCGGGCTGATTGGTGAATACGTCGGCCGGGCTTATCAATGTGTGCAACAGCGTCCGCGTTACGTCGTGCGCGAAATTTTTGAGAATACGGAATAGGCTGCGCCTTATGCCCTCCCCGCGAGTTTTGTTTTTCGGCTATAGCGAGGTAGGTTATGCCACGCTGGAGTTGCTGCTGGCGCGCGGTGTGACCGTGGCCGGAGTGTTTACCCACACCGACGACGGCCACGAAACGCAGTGGTTCCGCTCCGTGCCCAAACTGGCTGCCGCACACAACATTCCTGTTTTCACCCCGGATTCATTGAAAGATCCCATCTGGGAGGAACGCCTTCGCGAACTCCGTCCGGATCTCATCCTATCAATGTACTACCGGAACATGATTCCGACGCGGTTGTTGAATTTGGCCCCGCTCGGCGCATTCAATATGCACGGCTCCTATCTGCCGCGCTACCGCGGACGCGCGCCACTAAACTGGGCCATCATCAATGGCGAAGACCACACCGGCGTGTCGCTCCACGTCATGGTGAAGGAGGCCGATGCCGGCGACGTCGTGGATCAGGAAAAAATTTCCATTGGAGCGGAAGAAACCGCCGCGGCTATCTTGCCCCGCATTCGCGAAGCCGCGGTGCGCGTACTGGGCCGCCAACTCGACGACCTGCTGGCCGGGCGCGCGCCGCGTACGCTGCAAAACCACGCACTCGCAACTTACTTTGGCAAGCGCACGCCGGAAGACGGTCGCATTGACTGGTCGAAATCTGCGCGGGATATTTTCAATCTGGTGCGGGCCCTGAGCCAGCCCTTTCCGGGGGCGTTTACCGACATTGCCATTGATGGAAAATCCACGCGTTTACTGGTCTGGAAAGTGCAACCCAAGGCCGCCGTTGAACCTTCGACCACCCCCGGAACAATACTCTCTCTGCAACCTCTCGTGGTTAGTTGCAGCACCAAGGAGTCTATTGAAATTACTGAATATGAATGGGTTAAGAATGATTCATCAAGCACTCGCATTACCGCTCCAACCTTAAAACCGGGTTACTTAATTGGCCGCTAGCAATGGGTTAGCCGGGATGAATCGGAATAATAAAATTGTTGTTAAATAGTTTCCTTAAGGCTGGGTAGTAATCGTCGATAGAATAGGCTGAAAGCCGGGACTTCCGGTCTTCATTACGCTCCAACGCCCTCAACTCATGTTCAATGTGACTACCACAACCCCTGACATGAAAGGTATCAGCCGGATTGATTCCGGTTCGACTCACGGCTGGTTTGTGCGCGCTTACAAAAACGGCAAAACCTACTCGAAGCTGTTCAGCGACGGAAAATGGAAAGGCTCCGACGAAGCCCTTAACGCGGCACGCCAGTATCGCGGCGTCCTGCTTGACCGCCTCGTCAAAGTTCCCACTAAAGTCCGCGGCCGCCGCATTGTGTTCCGTGACTCGCGCAACACCACCGGCATGCTCGGCGTGTCGCGCAGCACCAAACGCACTCCGACCGGCGTGATCAGCGAATCGTACGCGGTCACCTGGCGCCCCGAACCCGGCGTGCAAAAGTGCACCTCCTTCTCGATAAATAAATACGGCCAGGATAAAGCATTCAAATTGGCCGTCGCATTTCGCTTGAAGAAACTGCGCGAAATCCATGGACAGTCCGTGGCCCGCAAGCTCCGGGACATGATGACTGAAAAAGGGATTGCCGTTTAGTCGCGGTTGAGTCCCCGCAATAATAACCCTGGCGGGTCGAAAGATGCGCCAGGGTTATTCTTTGATCATGGTTGCTCCGGCGGGCAATTGCTCAGGTCCGGTGACCCAGATAGTTTTCCCTTCATTGTCGAGTGCGGCGTGCAAAAGCTGTGTATCGGGGTAGTTCCGTCTTAAAAATGCCGCCATCAGATCCAGGTTTATCGGAGTATTGGTCATGTACATTTTTCCGGCGACATAAGCCAGTTTGGCCCCTGGTGGAAAATTGACGCCGGCGGCGATTAATTTGGTCTGAATTGCCATCTCATCGCCCGGGCCGGCGTAAGCGTACCCAAGAATGTTTTTGAGTACGTCAGGAGGTAGCGCAAAATCACGTGTTTCAAACTCTCCGGTGATGGGAGAAGGATTTTGGTCTGGAGAATTTTGTGAATTGGACGCAGGCACCGGAGTGGCCGCAGGCAGCACGACCACCGGTGGCGGCTTAAGGGCTACCTTGACGATTTGCGCCAAGATTGGGGGCCGGGCCGATTCAGATTTTGCCGAAAATTTAAGCAGGCCAATTCCTGTCACGATGATGACCAGCATGGCCACAAATAATATTTTTAATTTTAATTGATTCATAAAAATATAATCCGCGAGTCTTTGCCATCCGGATAGTTTGGTTACGAACCGTGAAGCCCCCGCCGCCTTCGGCCACAGCGTCGCTGAGCCCGCTGGCGCGGCCTGAACCGCATTACTGGTCATGGCCGCAGCCAACAAAGCGGAAGAAACACCGACACCCTTGCGGGCAAAATGCTTGCGCAATTTTTCCAATGCGCGCTCGACCCGCTTGCGGGCGGAGTCCTCACTCAGTCCAAGGATCTCGCCCACCTCACGGTGGCTTTTCCCCTGGAAAAAACGGAGGAGCACAGCTTCGCCGTCGGCGGCGTTGAGTTGGCCAACCGCCTCGTCCAACCACGGTTGAATTTGGTCCCAGTCGGGAGTGGAAGAAGAATCGTCATGCATAAGGTGGGCCTCTTGTTCGCGGATTTGCCGCCGTTGCTCGCTGCGGATGGCGTCGCGGGCGGCAAACCGGGTCGCCAAGTGCAGCCAGCCGACCAGCGTAGCGTGTCGCGACAACGCCCCGGCTTTGCGGGCGAGTCCGATAAACACCTGCTGGGACACATCCTGGGCCAGGGCGGCGTTGCCGGACGTCAGCCGCAAAGCGGCGGAATAGACCAAATCGGCGTGACGGCGCACGATCTCGGCAAAGGCGGCTTCGTCACCTTGTTCGACAAACTGACGCAACAAATCACAGTCGGGAATCATGTTCTTTACCCCGTAACAGCCAGCCAAAACCAAATCGGACAAAAATTTTACGCCGTCAAACCCCGCACAAACGCCGCGCGGTCGGGCGCCTGGAACCAAGCGGTGCCGCAGACAAAGGTATCAGCACCGGCGGCCCGGCACTGGAGGCCGGTCGGAACATCAATGCCACCGTCCACTTCGAGCCGGAAATTCAGTTTGCGCTCGGCACGCCACTGCGACAACTGCTCAAGTTTGGGCAACATATCCGGCATGAATTTTTGGCCGCCGAAGCCCGGCTCGACGGTCATGACCAAAATATTATCCACGTCGGCGAGGTAGGTTTCGACTGCGTGGGCGGGTGTGCGTGGTTTGAGCGCAATGCCACACTTACAGCCCAGGGCGCGGATGCGCGCCAGCGTGGCCGAGACTGGATAATCCGGCTCCACATGGACGGTGATTTGTTGGGCGCCGGCTTTGGCAAAGGCTTCAATATACTCGTGTGGATTGTCGAGCATCAGGTGGGTGTCGAAAAACAACTGGCTCAACGGGCGCAAATCGGCCAGCACCTGCGGCCCAAAAGAAAGATTCGGCACGAAATGGCCGTCCATGATGTCAAGGTGCAGCCAGGTTAGACCCGCTTGCACGACGGACAACGAGGCATCCGCCAAGCGGCCATGATTGGACGCCAGCAGTGAGGGCACGACCACAGGCGGATGGGGGCTGGTGCTCATGGCGGCCGGCGCGGGTTTACCAGGTACTGACGATCTCGTCCTTGATTTTTTCGGCCAAATCGCGGGCCAGCTTGGGCATCGTCTGGTATTCCGCTTCACTAAAACTGTCGCCGCCTTGCACGTAGGCCACTTGCGAGGCGTCAATCTGGCGGTCTTTGAAATAAACTTTGCCCGAGCGGTTGTCCACCAATGTGCATTTGGCGGTGAGGAGCAACGTGTACGACTGGGCATTGAGGCTGTTGCCCTGTTGGGTGGCCGCCGTGCTGCGCTGGTAATCGAACAGCACGACGTCGAGGGTGGCGTCAGCATCGGCCTGCTCGGTCAATTGCAGGTTGCCCTCCTGCAGCAGCGACTGGCGGAGCATCTCCGTTACCGGCGCTTCCACCTGCGGGGCATAAGACCGGTTTTTGACCACCGTCACATACAGTTTGTGAAAGGGCAGCGGGCCCGCCGCCCCGAAATGGTAATGGGCGCAGGAAACCAGTCCAGCCAAGGCAAAGACCAGCAGGGCGGGCGCAAAAATCCTGATTGAGATGCGCATGAGAGCGTAGCAGCAGAATGGTCGGGCCTTACCGCACCAAAGGCCGGTCCGGCGGCAGAGTGCTGGCCGGAGGCGTGCCTTGGACGGGAATCGTTGATGGGGTTGGTGACCCAGTACCGGCACCCGCTGGCGGCGGCACCCCGGGCGAGGACAAGAAGGGCTCAAAGCTATCGAAGGTTTGCCCTTCGCTATTAGCACTGATCACTTCAACTACCTCGGGGCCGGGCGCTTCGGCAAAGTCCTGGCTGGTGGGGGAGGCAAATGCCTGGGCGGTGAGCTGCCCGATCTGCCCCTGCTCCTGGGCAACAGCCAAATCTGAGTACTGCTTTTCCAAGGCATGGTCTTTGTAACGGCCAAACATGATGTCGTAAGGCGTCATCGGTGCGGGAACCCGGCGGCGGATTTTGTCAATCTGAGCGCGGGCCTGGGTGGCGGCTGGCGAAGCTGGCGCCAAAGTAATGGCTTGGTTGTAAAAGATGAGCGCGGCGCGGTTGCTATTGCGGTAATAGTAATAAAAATCGCCGAGGATGACCTGCGAGCGAGCATACGTATCCAACAAATCATTACGTTTCTTTTCGGCCCCGGGCGCATCGGGGCTGTCCTTGTAGAAATACAGATAATCTTCGAGGTAGCGAATGGACTGGCGCGTCGAGCCTTGGTCATAAGGCGGGCCAATGACAAGTTTCGCATAAATGTCCGCCAGCTCAAGGTAGGCATTGGAAGCCAGCATGCTTTGCGGATAATCGTTAATGAGTTGTTTGAGCGCCTCGATGGCCTTGGCGGCGTTCTCCCCATTATCGAGGACGCCAGACATGCTCAAATACAACAGCGCCTCTTTCATCAACGCCATCGGCGCGTATTCCGTGGCCGGCGCGTTTTTGGCGACGCCCTCGTAAAAAGTCACGGCCAGCGACGGATCCTTGAACCAGGGCACCCAGCCCATCAGATAGGGGCGCTCGGTGCTCATCAAGTCGGCCACGCGAAATTCCTGGCGGATGATGCCGTTGAAATTCGGGTAATCGGGGTAGCGCTTGATGATGCGGTCGAGCGTGTCGTAGGCTTTTTCAAACTGATGGCGCTCAATGTAAATCAAGCTCTCCTGAAACAACGCTTCGGGGGCAAAAACGGAACCCGGAAAATCAGAGATGACCTGGTTATACTGGGTCAGTGCACTCCAGTAGCGCCCGGTGTCCTGCGCGGTCTTGGCCTTATTCATGGCCTCGAGCGCACTCTTGGAGGCACTCAGGTCGCCAAACAGGGGTGCGAGCACCCCGCCCTGCACCTGCCAGCCGCCATCGGGCGTCCAGATAAGGTCGGCGTGCGCCAACGGGGCGAGAACAGTCGTCGCCATGGCCAAGGCGAGCCCAAAACGTACCAACCGGCGCAGCGAAAAGTGTATCATCGAGAATGCCATTTAATGAGCGTTGCGCCCCACGTCAATCCCGCGCCGAACGCCACGAGGATAATATAATCGCCCGGGCGGATGCGCCCGGCGGCGTGGGCTTCCTCCAAAGCGAGGGGAATCGAAGCGGCCGAGGTGTTGCCGTAGCGGTCAATATTGACCACAATCCGGTCCATCGGAATCTCCAGCCGGGTGGCCAGGGCGTCCAGAATACGGATATTCGCTTGATGCGGCACCACACAGGCAATCTGGCTGGAGGTCAGGTTGTGCTGCACCAGCAAATCGCGGATCACCTGCTCCATCTCGCGTACCGCGATTTTAAAAACTTCCTTGCCGTTCATTTTTAGAAAATGTTTGCGCTCCGCGATGCTCTCTGGCGTCGCCGGGCAGGCCGAACCGCCGCCGGGTTGCAGGAGTAAATTAACCTGGCTGCCGTCCGTGTGCAAAATACTGCCGATGAAACCGACGTCTTTTTCGTCGCTGCGCGTGAGCACCGCCGCCGCCGCACCGTCGCCAAACAGCACGCACGTCGAGCGATCCTGCCAGTCGAGCATGGAGGACATTTTTTCCGTGCCGACGATGAGCGCGTTGCGATACGGCCCGCAGCGCACCATGGCCACGCCCACTTCCAAAATATACAAAAAGCCCGAGCATGCCGCCGCGACATCGAAGGCCGGCACCTGCCGCAGGCCGAGCTTGCTCTGAATCAGGCAGGCGGTGGAGGGGAACGGCAAATCGGGCGTCATCGTGCCGACGATGAGCAGGTCAATGTCCTCGGGTTTGAGGCCGGCCTGGGCGATGGCCTTGCGCGCGGCCTCGGCGCCGAGGTCGGAGGGGTTTTCGTCCGGCCCGGCGATGCGGCGCTCGCGGATGCCGGAGCGGGTGCGGATCCACTCGTCCGACGTGTTTACCAGATGCGTCAGGTCGTCGTTCGTCAGCCGCTTGGCGGGCACGTGGGAACCGAGACCTTTGAGGATGATCGAAACAGCCATCGAGGAAAGGAGTCAGGCTGAGGCAGGATGGTTAAAAATGCAAGACTCGTGAACTAACTTTCCAACCTCACTCTTGGCTTATTCCGTTTTCCCAACGCCGACCGCCAGCTTGTCCAAATCCGCCCGAATCGCGCTCGTGATTTCGTGCTGCAAGGCTTCACCCGCGATGCGAATGGCCCCCGCGACATGGCCGCGTTTGCTGGAGCCGTGGGCCTTAATCACCAACCGATTCAAGCCCAACAACGGCGCGCCGCCGAGGGACTCGGGATTCAGCTCCTTCTTCACCGCATTGTAGGCACCCATCGAGAGCAATGCCCCGGCTTTGCGCACGGGGTTTTCCATCAGCTCTTCCTTCAGAAAACTTTTGAGCATGTCGAAACACGACTCGAGCGTTTTCAGCAAAATGTTGCCCGTAAAACCGTCGCACACGACGACATCCACTTCATTGCGGAAAAGTTGAAAGCCCTCGACCGGCCCGCAGTAATTAAACAAGCCGTTCGCGCCCTTGAGCAACGCGTGCGCCTCGAGAATTTTTTCGCTGCCCTTGCCTTCCTCGGTGCCAATGGTCAGCAGTCCGACGCGGGGAGTTTTAATGCCCAGCGCGCAACGGGCGTATTCCTTGCCGAGCAGAGCATTGTGCAACAGGTGCACCGGGTCGGCATCGGGATTCGCCCCGGCATCAATCAAAACAAATTTATGTCCGCGACTGGGAATGACCGTCGCGAGCGCAGGGCGCGCAATGCCTTCCATGGGACGCAGACGCAGCGTGCCGCCAGCCATCAATGCGCCGGTGTTGCCGAGGCTCAAGACCGCATGAGCGCGACCGTCCTTGACCAACTCAATCGCCCGCACCATGGACGAATCTTTTTTATGCTTCAGCGCCGCTATCGGCTTTTCGTCCATACCGATGATTTCCGAGGCGTGAAAAATTTCGACCCGGTTGTCGCTGTTCAGGCCTTCGTCGGCAACGTGACGTTCGAGCGCCGACTGGTCACCCACCAGCATGATGCGGAGACGTGAGGAATGGTTGCGCAGGGCGAGGCGGACGCCCGCAACGACTTCAGCGGGGCCGAGGTCACCGCCCATGGCATCAATCGCCAGGACGTGGTCGGCAGAGTTGGACGAACCGGGGCCAGAGTGTGGACTCATGGCGTGGGGTTGGGGGTTGCCACTGCGAATGGCATCAAGCAGCCGCGGAGAAGAAGCCTAGACTTCGACGTTGAGCACCTGGCGGCCACGGTACATGCCGTTGGCGGGGTTCACGCGGTGGGGCATGAAGACGGTGCCGTCGGTCGGGTCCTTGGACACTTGCGGGGCCTTGAACCGGTTGGCGCCGCGCCGGAGGGCGCTGCGTCGCTTGGATTGTTTGCGTTTTGGATTAGCCATGGCGGCGGTTTTTTAAAAAGAGGAAGCCGGAAGCCGGGAAAGCAACCAGCAGGATGGGACACATTGCCGGACACCCCCACCCCGGTCAAGCCGGTAAAGCAGGGGGCGGAAAAGAGCATAAAACGACCGGATGGCTAATTTTTGCCGTTACCAGTCTCGGTCAGGTGCCCGCCCTCATCCTCCCAGCGGGACAATGCCTCCTTGGGCGCCTCCGCCGGTCGCGGTTGTGGCAAGGTTATTGACTCGGAATTTTGCTTCGTCGGGGCCGGAGCAACCCTCAGCTCGCTGGCCATCAACTGGCTCAACCCTGAGTTGTCCATTTGCTTGGCCATGTCCCAAGCTGCCACAGCTTCCAAAACTGCGCAAGTGGGGCAAAACCACCCATTGGCTACATCACCGCCAACACCAAGGCGGCCAGGGCCAGCCGGTACCACGCAAAGGCCCCAATCCCCCGCTGGCCGAGCCAGCTGAGGAACCATTTGACGGTTATGGCTGCCGCAATGGTCGCAATCGTAACGCCCAGTACCAACGGGCCGATTGGCAACGACGCGCGCAATTCGTGCAGGTGCAGCACGGCCTCCAAACCCGAGGCGCTGGTGAGAGTCAACAGTCCCAGCAAAAAGGAAAATTCCGCCGCGCGGGCCGGAGGCAAACCGACCAGATAACCGCCGACAATGGTCATCATCGAGCGGCTGGTACCCGGCCATAACGCCACACACTGGCACAAACCAATAATGAGCGACTGCCGCACCGTTAATTCGTGCAGCTCCGGCCCGGGCGCATCAAAGGCGTTGGACGCATGAATTCTCCGCCAGCGTTCAGCCAGCAGAATAATCACTGAGCCCGCCACCAGAGCCGCCGCCACCAATTTATAGTTAAAGAGATAATCATGAATCACATTATGCAGCGCGAAACCCAAAATTCCCGCGGGGACAAAGGCCACCAGCAAATTGCGCAACACCAATAACCCCTGCGGATCCCGGCCTACCGCTCCCCGAAACAAACTCGCCACCCGGCGCCAAAAGAGCAGCAGAATCGCGGCAATCGGTCCGGCCTGCACCATGACGTTATACATATCCACGGCTTGTTTCAGCGTCAGTGTGCTCGTTACCCCGTGGTGCGTGGTTTGGATGGGCTGGCCCTGGTGGTCGAGCAAGGGCTGGTCAAGATCCAACCCCCGCAAATGGGTGGCGATTATCGTGTGGCCAATGGAAGATACCGGTAAATATTCCGTCACGCCTTCGACGAGACCCAGCGTCGCGGCGTCGGCGTAAGTCAAAGTGCGCGGTGCTGGCGCTGCGGATTCGGGCGGCGGAGTCGCGGCTGAGAGAACGCCAGTAAAGGCGAAGGCCAGCAAAATCACGAAACCAGCCGCTTTGCGCACAAGGTACATGCCAGCCGAAATGACTCAAGCGTCGCACGAATCGCAACATTTTTTCGTTCTCCCTCTTGACATCTGTATTATCTGTACTATTATGAGTAGTACAGATGCTGCCGTTCTCCATCGAAATCCGACCGGGCCTGCCGATTGCCGAGCAGGTACTCTTTGCCGTGAAGAAAGCGGTCGTCACCGGCCAGTTGCGCACGGGCGACAAGTTCCCCTCGGTGCGCATCCTGAGCCAGGAATTGAAAATCAACCCGAACACCGCGCACAAGGTCGTAGCGCAGCTCGTGGACGAAGGCGTGCTGGTAACCACCCCCGCCGTCGGCAGCGTGGTGGCCGCGCTGGCCCTGGGCGACAAACGCGCCCGCGCCGAACTCCTCGGCCCCGAACTCGAGCGCGCCATTGTCGAAGCCAAAAAACTCGGCCTCACCGCCGAAGATGTGCAAGCCGCCGTCGCCGCGCATTGGCGCAAACTTTCCGACTCCTCCAAACCATGAACGCCATTGAAACCACCGGCCTGACCTGCCGCTTCCGTCAGTTGGAAGCGGTGCATTCGCTCGACCTCACGGTGCCCGCGGGCTCCGTTTACGCGCTGCTCGGCCCCAATGGCGCGGGCAAAAGCACCACCATCAAAATGCTGATGAATCTGCTGCGCCCCACCGCCGGCACGGCCCGCGTGCTGGGCGTGGATTCCCAAAAACTCGGCCCGACGGAATTTGCGCGCATTGGTTACGTCGCGGAAACGATTGACCTGCCCGAGTGGATGACCGTGCGCCAGTTTCTCGATTACTGCCGCCCCTTTTATAAAAAGTGGGATGTGGAATTGGAAAAAACTTTGTTGAAAAAATTCGACCTGCCACCCGAGCGTAAAATCAAACACCTCTCGCGCGGCATGCGGATGAAGACCCTGCTGCTCTCCGTCCTCGCCTACCGGCCCGACCTGCTGGTGCTCGACGAACCTTTCAGCGGCCTCGATCCGGTCGTGCGCGATGATTTTATTCGCGGCGTGCTCGAAGTTTCCAGTCTCGGCAATTGGACGGTGTTTGTTTCCTCGCACGATATCGAAGAAGTCGAGCGCCTGGCGGATTGGGTCGGTTTGATTGACCAGGGCACACTGAAGCTCGCGGAAAAACTTGATTCACTCCAACAACGTTTCCGCCGCATCGAAATCACCCGCGCCAGTGGCATTTCCACACCGACGCGGAAGCCTGCGCACTGGCAGGGCTGGGAAGAAGCCGGCGCGCTGACGCGCTTTGTCGAGACGCGCTACAGTTCGGGCGAGACGGAAAAACTGTGCGCGGAAATTTTCCCGGGTGCCAATGTCACCGCCCAGCCGTTGCCGCTGCGCGAAATTTACCTGTCGCTGGCCCGCGGCGATGCCGTGCCCGAACCTGCCTCGTCGTTGCGTTAAAAATCTCCCCTACCCCGCTGTCATGCCCTCGCTCATCTGGCACATCGTCAAACGAGATTTCCGGCACCTCTGGCTCTGGCTGGCCATCTGGTGGGGACTGCTCGTGGCGACAGCGGTCACCGTGGCACAATTCATTCAACGGATTTTGACCCAGCGCCCAGAAGGCGATTTATACGGGTGGCTGTGGTTTTTTGTGTTGGTGGATGCGGTGGTACTGATGGTGGTGGTGGAGGCGATTTTAAAAAGCGATTCGCCCATTGATGAGCGGGCGTTCTGGCGCACGCGGCCCATTGGCAAAGGCCGAATGCTCGCCGCCAAACTCGCCTCCATCGGACTGTTTTGTTTTGTGGTGCCGGGGATTATCCAGGCAGGCGAACGGATGATTTTTGGATTCTCGATGGGCGAATTTTTCCGTGGAATAGTGCAATTTGCGATTGTGGAGGGACTGCTCGTTGCCCTGGTGGCCTGTGCGGCGGTGCTGTACCAGCGCACAGTGCAGGGGCTGCTCATCTGGCTGGGCATCTTTTTCTTCTTCGTTTTTCTTGAGGCGGTGGGCGTCTTTTATCTCTCGAACACGATTGAAAATTATACGGTCGCTGCTTTTTTTATCGGGTTGACGAGCGGATGGCCAGCCGTTGATTTGATTTTTGGGACGGCTTTCGTAATCACCGCGCTGATGTATGCCGGTCGGGCACGACGGGTGGGCAAGTTGGCCCTCGTCTGCGGATTGCTTTTGGTCTGGACCATTGGGGAATATTACCAAGCTCGGGTTTATTCATACTTCCCCGCTGCCGACTCCACTCCCCGCAACAACACCGTCAAATTATCCGTCTCGCCCCGGCCCGAGACGAACAAACTAGCCGGGGACTACCTCCCGTCCTATTATAAAAACCGTTCGCAGTTGTATGCCGCGATGGACAATCCCACCTTTCCCGAGCTGAAGGACACCGTCTGGTTGATTTACCGCGTGCTATCCCGCCTGCAATGGCCCGGAGATAAATCCGCCCCGATTGATTACGATTCCCTGGTGGCGGGCGCTGGGGGAATCTCGCCGTCACAGCTTATCAACGCCCCGGCGGCACTGGCGGCGGCGGGATACGGGCGGCTGGCCTGGGAACCCGTCAGCGGGTGGCGGGATTTTCCCGTGACTTTGGTCAACGGCTGGCAACTGGAGCGAATTAAAAAAGAACCTGCCCAGATAACGGCGCAAATTTATATCGCGAGTGGCCATCTGGAACGCATCGCCGAGGTTTCCACCAATAGTTTCGCCTGGCAGGATGGCATAACCAACGTGGACGGATCACCTCGGCAAACTGGCGCCCCGCTTTCCTCTTGGCAAGACGGCCCAAACAGGATTTGCGTGCGCTCCATCGTGTTGCACGATCTGGATGGAATTTCGTTGAGCCTGGACGAAGTGCGCCCGTGGTATCTGCACCTGACGCCGTTTTGGCCGCAGGAAAATGTGAGGAACAGCGGCAACCTGCTCTACTTGCTCTACAATCACCAGACCCAGGAATGTGTCGAGGGCATCAGCAACGGGGGAAATCCAGAGTTCGACCTGGCGTTTGTACGAACGCAACCCACTGTGTATTTCAATTTTAATAACAAAACCGAATCCGCCGGGCCGCCGCCCCAAGCATTTGCCGATAAAAAAGCCCTGACCGACTGGCTCAAAAACACGCGCCTGGTTGAATTGCGCTTTGTGCACACCCAGAATTTTTACGTCCCGGTGACGATGGACGCGTACCTGCTGCCGTCGAAATTGCCGGCAAATGCTACTGACGTAAAACACTGATATTTTTTACATTATGAACTCCTCCGCCTGGAACATTGTTAGAAAGGATTTCCGACTCACGCAGAACTTCCTCGTAGCATGGTGGGTGATTTTGACGACTGGCGCAATCATCACCGCCTGGAACTTGAACCAGATTTTGCTGGATCCCGGCGATTTTTATCAAGCAGCCCATCAGGATGTTTTTATATTTACCGGCGGATTTTTTCAAGACGCGTGGCCCTACTTGAGCAACTGGGTTGTGCTGGGGCTGGATGCGGTGCTGCTGGCCGTCCTCGTGGATCTAATCATCAAGGCGGATTCACCGATTGACGAAAGGGCGCCCTGGCACACGCGACCGGTTTCGGGTCCCGGCGTGTGGCGGGCCAAACTCCTTTACCTTGGATTATTTTGCTATGGAGTGCCCGGAATTATCCAAACCCTCGAACGCCTTTATCTCGGCAGCGATTGGGCGAATTGCCTGCACGGACTGGTTCATTTTGCCATCATCCAGTCAGTCCTCGTAGCGTATGTGGCCAGCGCCGCAGTGTTGTTTCACCGCACGTTTACCGGCCTGCTGGTTTTCTGCGGTGTAGTCTTCGTCATCTTGCTGCTGGATCAGACCGAATATTTTACGGAAATCACCTTGGACAATCCGAGTTCGCCCTTTCGTGAAGGACTGCCCATTGCCTGGATTGTCCTCGGCCTATTCTGCTTCACGGGATTGGTCGTCACCACGCTGATGTATGCCGGACATCAGCGGAAGACCGGTCTGCTGACCCTTGGCGGCGGTATGCTCGCGGCCATCGTGGCCTACCTCTTTTGGATGAAGCACCCCTCAGTCCAACCGGAAATTGCGCCGCAACGCGACGACCGGGTACAAATCTCCTTGAGCTCCCTCATCAGCAACGTCAACCGTATTCCTGATAATTTTAACGCGGCTCAACTCTTTCTATCTTCGCAAATAACTTTACGCGGCACGACTGACTCTGTTTTGCATGTGAACGAGGTGCACGCCCGTCTCAGCTGGCCTAGCCAGAAATTGCGGCCAATTTCAACCACTCAGCCCTGGCACGGCTTGTTCAATCTCACGGGCGCGGTCGCCGCAGCGGGCTACGGACATCTGCTGATGGAAAACCCACCCTACTACCCGGACACCCCGTTATCGTGGCCCAAAGAATGGCTGACGCAGGCCGCCGCACTGTCGGCCCATTGGGAAGGCACCGTCACGGGCGAAATGGGCCGGCTCGTAGTGGACTGGGATATTCCTTATGCCGAACACGCGCATTGGACGCATAATGAGTCGCTGTTCAAGTTGGAGGCCCGTAATGCACCCGCGACTTACTTGGACTTCATGCTGTGGGAAATCAGCCCGACTTATTCTCCCTGGTTGTCTGTGTCACCAATGGAAGATGATTTGCGGGTCATACTGCTGTACAATCCGGTTAAGCACGAAGCCATTCCCGGTAGTATGGGAACTTGGAATGGCGGCCGCGAAAATCTCTCGGTTTACTCCATCACGGCAAGTGGCGCTTACTTTGATCTGACGGAAATTTTCGGAACCAAGTATCCCATTTTTCCTGATCGTGGGGTCATGCATGGATTTTACCGGAATCAATTGACTGACGAGACAAAATTATACGTCGAAACCTGGCAGCATGACAAAGCCGCTTTCGCACAACAGCATAAGCAGGAAATGGACAATTGGCTGGCGGGCGCGCACTTGGTGGAACTGCATTTCGTGCCCGACCATTCTGTTTACAACACGGCGACGAGTGACTCCGTGCAAATCATCACGTCACAAGCGGCCAAGGCCGCCGGACTCTCCACCCCATGAATTTCTCCATCCTCCATATTTTGAAAAAAGATATCCGTCTGACTTGGCGGTATCTGGCAGTGTGGGTGGGCCTGCTGTTGTTCAAGGCCTATTGCATCGTGGTGGGCATCGACCGGCTGCTGCGGCCGTGGACCTACTCGAACCTCGTCCCCCGCGATCAATCTCTGGTGGCGTCCATTGTAGCAGAGTGGCCGATGTTCATGATGTTTTTCTTTTATGTGTGCCCAATTCTGCTCGGCTACATTGTCTCAATGATATTAAAGGCGGATTCGCCGATTGACGAACGTTCGCTGTGGCGCACGCGACCAGTGGCGGGCCGGGCGATGCTCCGGGCTAAATTGATCTTCCTGGGTTTATTTGGCATTCTGGTGCCCTGTTCCATCGAAACCGTGGTGCGACTGCACTACGGTTTTGATGCGCACGAATGCGTGCGCGGATTCGTGGAAACGGCGGTCATGCAGGCGGCGTGGATTAGCTTAATTGCCGCCGCGGCGCTGTTGTTCAAACGGACATTCACCGGCCTGCTGGCGTTTGCGGCCATCGCCATCATCGGTGCGTGGGCGGTGGATTACGCCTCCAAGCATTTCGCCGATTCCATTCACTTGGTCGGTCCGGCCTTTATTTCCACGCCGCATTCGGGTTACTTCGGTATGGGTTTTGGGTTTATATTTTTCACTTTGGAAGTAGCCGCGGTGCTGGCGATGGCCTGGCTGATGTATGGCGGCGCGAGGCCATGGCGCGGCGGCGCAACCCTTGCTATCGGTTTGCTCCTGGCACTCGGTTTGACGCTCGCGGGCCGGTGGTTGTTTTTATCCGGTGATGAGCCCATGCCCCCGCTGGACAACAGCATCCACCTAACCTTCCACACACTGCCGCCAAAACGACTACCAGCCGATACAAGCGAGACGCATACCGTCGCCGACGGAACGGTGGTTACGACCGATACTGTCACGGTTACCTCAGCAGTCATCGATGGCACCGATCAAACGGTCTATGGCTGGCTGGAAGATCCAGCATTTCCGGCGCCAAAAGATGAAGTGCTGCGCGTCACGCAGGTGCATTCCTCACTCAGTTGGCCGGATACGAAAGACCGTCCGCTGAAGGATGATTTCACTAATTTGAGCTGGTGGAACACGCGCCTGGTCAATGTGTCGGCGGCCCTGGCCGCAGCCGGGTATGGGCGGCTGGCCTGGCTGCCTGAACAGAACTTTTCGAATTCATTGCCGCTGTCGGTTCTTGCCGACAAAAACGTGTTTCTCACCCGAAAAATGATTGAGCGCGCGCAAACGGAACCCGCGACCTGGACAGGTGAACTGGTCTGCGAAGCCGGCCACCTCGTCACCGTCGCGGATGTCTCGCCCAGCGTGGGCGCCAGTTGGTCGGAAGGAAATTTTCGCTATGCAGTCAATCTGAGCGGTCCTTTTAAAAGCAAGGATTCCTCGCAGAATTTCGGCTTCTTTATCAACGAGATCGGCCCGGCGGAATACCTGCTGACGCCACCCCCGCCCAATGATGACTCCCTCCGCATTTTTCTTTTATATAACCCACACACCAAGGAGTGCATCCAGACTACACCCGATCCAACATGGGGTCGGTATGGCTCCCTTTTTTCAGTTTTAAATGCGGGCGAACAGGATATCACCTTTAACTTCAGCGACAAACGGGACGAAAAAGGCCAGCTCCTGCCGGTTCGGATGAGCAAAGAAGACGTTAAAAATTGGGTCGCGAACGCCCATCTGGTCGAACTGCGGTATGAGCCCGAACGGCGGTTTTCCTGCGCGGTGACCATTGACCCGTTTCTGGTGCCAAAAGACGGCACCCCGGCATCGGCCAATAACTAGGAAGGGCGCTGCCAGGGGGTGAAACCAGGCTGGCCAATGAGTTTATTGTGCGTTTTTGTGACAGCAGGCGTCTATAAGTTACTGCCATGACCCCCGACCACGAATTACTCCGCCAATACTTGGAGGAGAACGCGGAAAGCGCCTTTACCGAGCTGGTACACCGCAACGTGGATTTGGTGTATTCCGTCGCCCTGCGCATGGTCAATGGCGACCGGCAGCTGGCGGAAGATGTGGTCCAGCGCATTTTTGCGGAACTGGCCCGGCGGGCGCACTATCTTTCCGGGCGCCCCACCCTCGCCGGCTGGCTGCATGTGAGTTCCCGCAATGCCGCCATTGATATCGTCCGTCGGGAACGGCGCCGCCAGGCGCGCGAACAGGAGGCTTGTCTCATGAATGAACCCCCCACTGTGCCGGATGTGAATTGGGAACAGTTGCGGCCCGTGCTCGATGAAGCCGTGGCCTGGCTCAAGGAAAGCGACCGGGACGCTGTGGTGCTGCGTTTTTTCCAGGGCAAAAGCCACCGCGAAATCGGCGAAGCACTGGGCTTGAATGAAAATACCGCGCGCATGCGGGTGGACCGCGCGCTGGAAAAATTGCGGACTTATTTTTCCCGTCGCGGGGTCACCGTGTCTTCGGCTCTGCTTGCCACTGCCATTAGCGCAAATGCGGTGCAAGCCGCGCCCGCCGGACTCGCGATTGGCGTGGCCGGACACACTTTAGCCGGGACCGGCGCCGCTGCTTCGGGCTCCCTCATTAAAACTCTAACTGCCGCCACCAACATTAAACTGGCAGCAGCGGCCGCAGTAATCATCGCGGCAGTGACCGCTTCCACCGTCTCCCAGCAAAAAGAAATTGCCCAATTGAATAAAGAACTGGGTTCGGTTCACCAAAATCCTTCCGCCCATTCTGCCCTTACGCTTAATTCTTATGACGACCGTCTGCGGCGTCTGCTCCAAATCGCGGGTAAAAATGGCCGGAGTTCAGTGGAAACCACCGAGGATCTCTTCCCGGTGCTCGCGAGCCTCAAAGTTCCGGAAATTCCCCGCTTGCTTGAAATGCTGGGGAAATTGCCCAAAACGTCCGCGAGCACGGTGGTCAAGGTCGCGTTGCTGGGGAATTGGGCGGAAAGCGACCCGGCCGCCGCGCTGCAATGGGCCAAGGCCCAAGCTAATGACCCCAACCGGGGCGATTACTTTCTTTCTGTCCTGATGACCTTGTCGAACAAAGATCTGGCCGCCGCCTGGCTGAATCTAAACCAGGTGGACAACGCAGCCACCCGGGAAAAGATTGCCGCGAATCTGCTGGCCAGGATGACGGATCAAAATCCTGCGTCGGCACTCGAGGCCCTGCTAAAACTTCCCGTCGGCCAGCGGAGCAAAATGCTCTACGAAGCGGTCTTCCTGAGTTGGACAGAAAAAGATCCGGCCGGGGCGGCGGCGGCGGCGCTGCAACTGCCGGCCAGTGTCGCCCGCGCCACCGTGCTGGCCACCGTCGCCGCAACTTGGGGACAACAAGATCCCGCCGCCGCTTTGGCTTGGGCTAATAACCTGCCCGCCAACGCCGCTCACACCACCGCCATTGATGAGGTGATCAAGGCGCTCGGTGCTTCGGACCCGGCGGCAGCGACCTCGTACCTGAGTAATTTGCCCAATGGGTCGCAGCGCAATAAATTAATCGCCGATCTGGCCACCAGTTGGGCCGCGATTGACGCTCCGGCGGCCCTGGCCTGGGCCGATGCCTCCACCAGCGGCCAGGCGCATGACCAAGCCATCGAGGCCATTCTGACTCAAATAAGCCAGACCGATCCCGCCAGTGCCGCAGCCTATCTCGATAAGGTATCGGCGCCCAATATCCGTAAAATTGCTCTGCCGCAGTTAGCCAAAGAATGGGCGCAAAGTGACATCCAAGGTGCGCTGGCCTGGGTGCAATCTTTGCCAGTGTCAGATGGAACCGCGCGCAGTACCGCCTTCCAAAACGTGCTCGATACGTGGATTCAATCCGACCCGGTCAGTGCCGCAACTTATGTGCAAACGATGACCACCGACCCCAACTTCCAGACCATCGCCACCCAAGTCGCCAAATCCTGGGCCACCACCGACCCAGCCGCAGCCACGAAGTGGACGGAAGGGTTGCCCCCGGGTAATATTCGCGACTCGGCTTTGTTGTCGGCGCTTTCTTCGTACGCCTCCCTCGATCCCAAGGCGGCGTGGGATACGGCAACCGCGTTACCCGAAGATGACTACGGGCAAAATCGCCTGCGGTTTTTGAGCAGTATTGCGGCAATTTGGAGCGACACCGATCCGGCCCAGGCGGCGCAATTGCTCGATGCGTTGCCGAGTCACAATACCCAGGGAGTTTCCGCCGCCATGGGTGTTACCGCCGGAAATTGGCTCAACCAAGATCCCGCCGCGGCCCTGCAATGGATTAACAGCCTGCCGCCGAGCGGCGCGCGTGACCGGGCGATTGCCCAAGTCGTGACCATCGAGGGCCAAAACGATTTGGCCACCGCCTTTAAATGGGCACGCTCGATCCAACTTCCCGGCCCGGTGCGCAAAGGAACCCTGGTGGACGACATCGTCGTGGAGTGGGCCAGAAAAGATCCCGCCGCGGCCACAGCCGCCATTGAAGCAGAACCCACCATGAACGGAGCTCGACGCTCACAATTACTAAACCTTGTGAAACAAAATGCTCCGAATTTGTCGGCAAACTCTCCCTCGGCCAACAACGCCGAAACACCGGCGCAATAATTTAGTTTTAAAGACCAACTAACGCTTAATTCAATATTCAATCAAATACCTTACCATGAAATCACTCCTCCGCAGCTTGATCTGGCCGGTCGTCGTTTTTGCCAGTGGCATGGCCGTGAGTTACTGGGTTTATCCCGGACATGGCCCGGCGACCACGCCAACTAAAACCATTGCCGCCGCCCCCAAGAACAACGCCGGCAAAAGCGACAGTGTCTCCGCCAAACCGAAGAATATCGCGTGGGACCCACAAGGCGCACTGGCGGATATCATCAAAAATTTCAAGGGCGCGGACCGCATCGCGGCCCTGAGCAAACTGGTCGAGGAAACCTCCGTCGCGGAACTCGGCCACCTCCTCGACGAAGCGGCCAACAGCCCGGATGCAAGCATCAAGCAAATCCTGGCCGATCTGGTTTATGCGAAATGGGTCCATGCCGATCCGCCAGGGGCGCTGGCTTATGCCTACGCGAAGGCAACGCAGTCGGCCAACGTCGGACCCTTTACCGTCAATTCGGGTTCGTTGAACAGTATTTTTCAAACTTGGGCGGGTTTTGACCCGCAAGCCGCGCTGGCGGCGGCGGTGAAATTGGGCCGCGCCTCATTTCGTACCAACGCGGTCGGTCTCGTGCTATCCACTTGGGCCCAAAGCGACAACCCAACCGCGGCGTTGGCCGCCTTAAAAAATCTGCCGCCCGGATTAGCCAATGATAATCTGTACAGCATGGTCTTCAATAGTTGGGCGCAGATAAACCCCGAGGCCGCACTGACCAACTTGAGTCAAATCACCAGCGTCCGCACCCGCACCGCAGTGCAGGCGAACATCATCGGCGATATCGCGGATAGCAATCCAGCCCAGGCATTCAGTATCCTGCATGGACTGCCGACTGGCCAGCAATCGCCGCAACTCTACTCCCGAGTATTTTCCGCCTGGGCGGAGCAAGACCCCTCCGCCGCCCTCGCTGCGCTGCAGAATCTGCCGGCGGGCGCGGCCCGCTCCCAAGCAGCCAGCAGCATTTACGCGGGTTGGTCCGCGACCGACCCCGTGGCGGCTTTGCAAGCCGTGGAAGCGTTGCCCGCCGGGACGGAAAAAAACAATGCTGAAAGTTCCGTATTGAGAAATCTGGCCGCCGAAGACAAAAAAGCCGCCGGCGACTTCCTTGCCAGTCTGCCCACCGGCGCCAATCGCAATAGCATGATCAGCACGCTGATTAATTCGTGGGGCGATTCCGATCCCGCCGCCGCGCTTTCGTGGCTGAGCCAGAATGCCAAAGGTGCCGCCTTTGACCGAAACGTCAGCACGGTACTGACCAAAATGAGCGCAACCAATCCGGCGGATGCGCTGGCCTTCGTCGCTCAACTACCCGCCGACAGTCGCCGTGAAAACGATTACGGCGCAGTTCTGGGCGAATATGCAAAGAATGACCCCGCCGGGGCCATGGACTGGTTGAAGAATAATTTAACGGGTGGCGAGCAGAACACCGTCCTGGCCAATGTGGTTAAACAACTGGCCACATCGGATCCGGCAACCGCCGCCAATTATTACAATCAGATGCCTCCCAGTGCCGCCCGCGACACCGTTGTCACCAGCATTGCCAGCTCGCTCGCCCGCGAAGACACCCAAGCCGCGCTAAAATGGGTGCAAGGGCTGTCGGCGGACACCTCTGATACCGTTCGCAGTCAAGCCATGCAAAACGTCATCAGCACGTGGGCCAACGTGGATCCAGTTTCAGCGGCTGCCTATATTCAAAATCAGGCCGATGACCCGAACATGGCGGCCGCGATTGGTCGCGTGGCCTCCGCCTGGGCGCAAAGTGACAGCCAGGCAGCGCTGGCCTGGGCTCAAGCCTTGCCCGAAGGCAAAGCACATGACGGAGCAGTGAATAACGCCTTACCAATGGACGAGGCCAGTTGGTAGGCCGTTTGCGGATCATAAGACGACTGTGAGGCCACATACCGCGCCACGGCCGCGTCACGCTCCTCGCCATCGGGGAGTGTTTGCATCCAGGCCGCGAGCGCCTGTGGGTCCTGCTGCACCCAAGCGTTTGCCACCGCCACAATGGAGTTGGTTCGGGTCGTTGCATTTTCAATAGTCAAGGCCGCTTGCGCGGCGCTGGCC
>Ga0206925_1045_pt1 | contig 28602 bp, 15 predicted proteins | sample Alteio_BWOrgHeat_62_FD_152944 | JGI IMG/M metagenome (GOLD analysis project Ga0206925, IMG submission 152944) | Enriched cells from forest soil in Barre Woods Harvard Forest LTER site, Petersham, Massachusetts, United States -... | ecosystem: Environmental > Terrestrial > Soil > Temperate forest >...
AACCAATCAATCAGGTTGATAGGTTTTTACACACAGATATTGATTCTGATAAAGACGAGGTCGCTATCGCTCCCAGTACCAATCAGAAATCCAAAGAGTATGAGCAAGCCTGCATTCTTACAAGCACCCTGTTCAGACTTCTAGGTAGAGCGGAAAATATGGAAGCGGATGAGACGTTGCGCAAATGGCGCGGGCATGCTCTCGGTGCTTTTGCTTCAATACCCGACTCGTCGAAGCTTACTGAACTGCTGAACTGGGTTTTTTACAACTACGACAACGACAATGACAATGGCGCTGCCGCCTATTGGCATACAAAAATCGTCGATGCTGACTGGCCAATGGCTATGTTTGCGAAGAAGCTCGATAAAATTACGCTCGCCGCAAATAGAACTCACACATGTCAGAAGCGCAAAGTGAAGGTACTCTCGCAAGAGGCCATGGACCGAATTTTCCCAGACGATATCATCTAGGGTGGAGCCTATCTGTTTGAGTAAAAAAACCGCAGCATTTGGACAGATTGGGTTTAAGCTTTTGTGAAATACATTCGAGATAATCCTTGCTAGTTAAACAGGCTGGAGAAGCCAGCACTCCAGCCTGTTTACTACGGCGAAGCTCAGCTCTAACGGCTGAAGAACTTGCCACTCTTACCCTCGCTCTGCACAGGCGCGGGCTTTGCGGCCGAATCCTCAGCAGCAGGCTTGGTAGTCTGTTCTACATTCGCTGCCTTGGCAGCACGAGAGCGTTCCAGCCCCGCCTTGATGGCAGCCTTCCCTTCCTCGCTCATCGGCTTGCGACCGGTGCCGGTGAGCGCGGCCATTGCCTTACCCAGCCGCGTGGACTCCGCTGCAAGGTCAGCACGTTCGGCCTTGTGCCTTGCGTTCATGGTTTCCAGCTTTTCCTGCACGGCCTTGTGCTTGATGCTGATGCTTTCGATTGCCTGATGTAGATCGCTCATGTCCTTCTCCTATGCGCTTGATTACTGCTACGCGAATAGTTTCGAACGATAAATGGTTCTATCGAGAAGTAAAGCCATTTTTTATCTTCACTAGATATTTCGCGTAGCAAAAAGGCCAGAACATTTCCCCTGGCCTCGTCATACATATAGGACTAACCACTTTTAGAAAAATCTCCGTAGATATATAGCGGAGGTGTGCCTCATGAAGATCGTCTGTATCGCAGACACACATTGTTTGCACCGAGAAGTGGATTTGCCGGACGGCGACCTGCTGATATTTGCCGGCGATATGGACTTCTTCCAGATGCAGCCAACAGTAGTCCACGACTTCAATAAGTGGATCGGGCAGCAGCCCCATCGCCATAAAGTTGTTGTGCCAGGCAATCACGACATTGCACTAGATGGCCGTGCGCACCTTGCTCGTCGCCTCATCACAAATGCTCACCTGCTTCTAGGTGACGGCGTCGAGCTTGAAGGGTTGAAGATATGGGGCTCTCCTATTAATCCCTACGCTAATATGCCCTTTGGCATATCTGACCGCACCCAGCGACGAAAACATTGGGCCGGCATCCCGGCCGACACGCATGTATTGGTGACGCACTTCCCTCCTCACGGAGTACTAGACCGAGAGAGTCCTAGAGCGGCGCATCAGGGCTGCGTTGAACTGGCGGAGGCTATCGCCAAGGTAAACCCTCTGCTACACGTCTTCGGGCATGTTCACGGTGCGGGTGGCCTGAAGGCCTTGGGAACTACCTACTATGTGAATGCTTCGCTCACCGATGGAGACGGCCTACTGAGCCGGGAGCCAATCATCATGCAAATGGAATTGGACTGGAAACATTAGACGTCGCCGACAAGATCCCGAATCCGCACTTTCAGACCCGTAGCCACCTTGGCCAGCTTCACGATGGAGATGTTCTCGATACCCCGCTCAATACCTGAAATATACGTCCAGTGAAGATCGGCCTTCTCGGCCAATTGCTCCTGGGTAAGGCCGAGTTCGGTACGACGCTTTTTGATAGCTGCACCGAGCGGTTTGCGAGGGTCTGCCACCCCTCAAGCGTCATATCTTTTCGCTCGTCAGTACATAGAATATAGTCTATGTTTAATCGACACCTAAATTGATCCGGAATCAAGATTCGAAAGGAAATTACTATGGCCTGCTCATCATGCAATGGAACCGGTCGTTGCCAGACTTGTAAAGGCACAGGGCGCTTCGGCTATCCCGGCTACGGCTCAACGGACCGCTACACAAATCCCTGCGTCCGCTGCCAATCGTCTGGTGTATGCAGCAAGTGCCACGGCACAGGAAAGTAGATTTATGGGACCACTATTTGGTATTTCTTCGATAGTGCTGCTCTCTTCTGCCGTCTATTGGGTGAAGCGGTGGAGAAGACATAGATATCTAAAGAGACTGGAGCGACAAAAGGAGCACGAGAGACTTCGAGAAGAGTACGCTAACCATTCCGATAATGTTTCCTTTCTTCCAAAGTTTAAGGCATCTGGAAAAACGCTCGACGATTTGGATAAAAGCGACAACCCTTCCATTTACCACCTTGTGCAGGCCCGAGCATTTAGTGAAGAGTTTCGTAGCACTTTCCCGCTTCCAGCGATGCTTGAGGATTGGGACGGAGCCTTCGGTGTATTTTTGGCACATATTAGCTTTGAGTTCGTTACCGTCTCTGACCTCGACACACTTTATCGTGGTCTATGCATAGCTGAATTCAGCCAAGGAGCGGCCACAGATGAATTGAAGAAGTTTAGTTCTTATGTCGCCGCTCGCCTCTTAGAGGACGACAACTTTACATATGGGCGCATACCTAGATTTTTCTATACTGTAGCTGACTACGCTCTCAATAAAGATGCTTCTCTACAGCTCGTTAGCTTCCTTTGCGAAGTTGGTCGAATGGCCGCACCATCTGCCACGAGCCACTGGAGCACGACTTTTCGCTTGGAACTAATCGAATACTGCACCAACGCCATAGAAAACAAACTCAACGCAGTCACCGCTACATCGTCAAATATTCTTGAGAATCATAAGCTTCTAGGAATTACGGTTGGGGCCTCATGCGAGGAAATGCGGTCCGCTTATTTGGATAAGGTCGCACAGTGGCATCCAGACAAGCTGCAGCAGATGGCTCCTGAGCTCCGAGAGTTCGCAACTTTGCAACTGAGCCGCATCAATGTGGCATATCAAGAGCTTACTGGCAAAGCAGACTAGTATTTATATCTCTACGAAGATTGGCGTTTCTCCCACCGGCGAACCTCTCTTCCAGCCTTCGCCCAGTCCGTATGCTCTTGTTCGGCCTGATGTTCCAAAACGGCGACGTTCGCCCACGAACGGATTTCCTCGATCTTGGCCGGCAGGGGCGTAAGGTTTGGGCTGGGGATACCCATTTCCCGCATACGCGCTAAAGCTGCCAAGATACCATCGGCATGACGGTTCAGGTCAGCTAGGGCTTGGTATAGATCGGCTTTCGGGAAGGGCCGGGGTGCTAATTTGGGGTTCATATATATAGTAGGGCGATAAATCCGCTTCCACCCTTCTACGTTGCCCTGGCTCCGCACAGCTACGCCGAAATCATCTGATTTTAGCTACTCTGCACCAAACCGCCGTAGAACCCTCCATGACCAACCCCTCCGCTGTTCGCGTCGGTATCTATGCCCGTGTCTCCACGAAAGATCAGAGTTGCGAGATGCAGCTACGCGATATTCGAGCCTACTGCGCTGCCCGTGGATATGAGCAGATCACCGAATACACCGATACAGGCGTATCCGGCACGAAAGACCGACGCCCCGGACTCGACAAAATTATGGGAGATATCCGAAAGCGGAAGGTCGATATGGTGATCGTCTGGCGCTTTGACCGTTTTGCACGCTCTACGAAGCATCTTGTTCTGGCACTGGAAGAGTTCAAAGCTCTCGGCGTGCACTTCATCAGCTATCAAGAGAACATGGATACCGGCAGTCCGTTGGGACAAGCTCTATTCACTATCGTGGCGGCTATCGCTCAGTTGGAACGTGACATTATCGTGGAGAGAATCAATGCCGGCGTTCGCAATGCCAGAGCGAAGGGCGTAACCCTCGGCAGACCCAAGCGGATCGTAGACAGAGAGAAGATTATCAAGCTGCTGGCTGAAGGAATGTCACGCCATAAGATCGCAGATAAGCTTGGCATTAGCTACACGACTGTTCGTGCGCGAATTGCCGAAGTAGCGAGAGCGCATGAGGCAGAGCGCATAGCGAAAGCCGCGTCGATGTCTGCTGCTGGCCCACTGCTGGAATCGGATCTTGGGAAATAGATTTTGGCCCAGGCTGGCGGGGCCGCTGGTGCATTTCTATAGCGACCCGGTGGAGGGATACCGGGCCTAAATCCTGGCGCCTACAGCCCCAAAACGCAGGGGGTTTCATGGCTCAAAGTAGCCCATTGCAAGGTAGGCCTAAATCAGGTGATTGTTATCGGTCTCGCAAGCTAACATGCTCACCCGTATTGCTCAACATCGAGCAGCGATCTAAGGTAAGGGAGAGAGGGTCTGCAAAATCTTTATGCGTCGGTTCGATCCCGCCGCGCCTCCAAAATATTCGATCGGTTAGAGCAATGCTTTCCGTGCACGAAGCGTGTTCAAGATGAAATCTTGCGTACAGGTCCTTTTACTAGATCCCTAAGATAATGTTTGTCGTTGGGCCTATTCTTCAACAACTATCTTGACGCTTTCAGACGAAACCGTTCCGTCACGTCTTCCCCAAATAATTGCGTTCTCGAAGTAATTACTGGGTAGCGGTGAATCATATGTACATTTGAGTACATATACCCTTGAGTTGGGGAAAAGTAGCTTGGATGGGATCACAGAATCGAAGCCAGTGAATGCACTTCCTGCAACCGATATGAGAGCGTCCCTGCCTGTTCCACTTGGTGGCAGAGCATACGAATTCTGCGGAAAATCATTTTGAACTACTTCGCCCGAAGTCTTTGCAACCTCTAGGTGGAAGTCCGTTGACAGTCCCAACCAAAAGCATTCCACAACGTGATTCGCTCTTTACTTTGAAGGACTACTGTTAAACTCAGATCTTCATCTAAGTGAATCGTTTTGGAGTTTGTACGAAGTTCTATGGTCAATCGTCTTCTCGCTGAAGGGGCTTGACCAGAAGCAACTCCCAGCAACGCGGCCAGAGGGACGACCTGACGGCTAATCGGTGTAGCAAGGGCCGGGCTTCTGGTCTTTCAGCCGCGCCGAGCAGACCTTGTACACCTGGAATGGCTCGCCGCCGATTGGGTCAACCGCCAGATACCTAACCCACAGCGCATCTTTGAACGGATCGCGATCTTGGAACATCTCTTGGAAGGGAGGATAGTCTGTGCCTACCCACCACCATCCCTGCTGTAATGACCACTTCCCAACCTCCGGAAAATGCCACTTGTGGTGCCCGCATTTGATTTCAACGTCCAGCAGACCGTGGTAAGTAGAAGCAGCCGAAGGGGTCGTGAAGCTCGAAGCAAACGACCCCTTAAGGAACGTTTGCTCTCCGCCTTTGATGGTTAGGTCGAAGTGCTTGCATGTGAGCGTCGCTTTGCCCAGCGCAAAACGCACCTCTACGTGATTAGCGGGAGGATTGGGAGGATACTGAGCCCCGTAGGGTGGACGCTGCTGCGCGGAGACCGTGAACGCTCTCGCTGCCAGCGCAAGTACAACAGCGATTCTCAACTGGATTGTGCTCATCATTGTTTGTCCGGTTTCGGGAACGCTTTCAACGGAACATTCGCTTGAACGCCACTGCCATTGTATGTATAGACTCTTCCTGTTCCGGCGCTGGCTTCGACGTGCGTGATATCGGGCCGAGCTGCTGCATTCGGTACATCTTGTCCCGCATGCGTTGACGGTTGTGGATCGAATTGAGTATTTGCATTTCCGCCGGGATGCGTGTGTTCATCCATCGTTGTCGTCGAATTGATCGTCCCATTGATGTGAGCCATGGGATTGCCCTGCACATATGCAGGCCCGGGAGTTTTGTTGTGGATGCCGCTGGCATCCTCCGTAAAGCCCTCTTCGTGCATGTTACCTTGGCGGTCGTTACCACCGGGAGCGATTGTGCGGTCTACCGAAGCCTGGATGGCCTGCCCTTCCGCTTTAGAAAAGTCCGTAGAGCGGAAAATGGCGTCTGGCGAATGAACCAAGTCGATCACTCCGTCTTGCTTCGTGACGGAACTACCTTGGGCAAGGATATGCACGGCCCCATCGTTCACCCCGTCGCTACGTGCGTAGGTCGCGTTTCTCGCTCCATTAGATATGTAATAGTCGCCGAAGTGTCCGTCCGGGTCCACTCCTCCCAATGGGTTGTTCATCATGTATCCATAGAGATTGAGGCTCTGCGGATCGCCCAGCTTCGCATACGGCACAGGCTCAGCTTTCGCTGCCCAGTCCGGGCTCATCCATCGACCCATGTTGCTTCCGTAGTACCTTGCCCCGAAGTAGTCGAGGCCTGATTCTGTATCCCGTTCTTTGCCGGTGAACTTGTAATCAGCCGAATCATACCTCCTGCGCTTCGACGATGAACTGAGTTCTCAATCATTTACGTGATTGTAGATTCGGATTTGCTCTGATTCTTACTTGCATCGTAGTTGTACTTTTGACGAGGCAGCAGGTCGATGGACTCCGCCAGCAGTACGCAGGTGGCTCCATAGGAGGGGTTTATCTGCAAGACAGTAAGCCCACGCTCTAACGCCTTCCCTAAAAGTTTCTGCGCTTGCTCCTGGCCGTTGACATCCTCCGACAGCCCGTAGCTCGCTGTGATGTCCCGAAGCGTTAGCTCGTCTCCAGGCTTGGTCAACACCTCGAAGATGATATTTCCCGCTTTGAAGCCGTCTGCGGAGAGTGCCGTAACACCCTCCGCCACGATAACGAACGGCTGTTTCTCCTCGGTGCTGATGAAGACCTGGACGGACGCATGTTCAATCAGGAGTCCGTCTAGCCAGCCGTCGTGGAATTGATCGTAGTTCTTCATCTTGTTTGCTCCCTCATTGAGGTTTCGGATCATTTGGTGTGACTGGACGGCCCGGGCCGCGATCTGTGTGAGTCGGGGGACTACCATCTGCTGGACGACCGATGTCGTGTGCGTGCGGATCTCCCTGACCGTGATCGTGTCCGTGGTCAACATCGGTTTCTGGATAGCCGTCCGGCCCATACCTTCTCACTTGCTTGGGGCTTCCGTCGGGTTGTGCTGTTTGAGATTGCGAACCAGGTTGACCAGTCCAAGGATTCGATGTGGGCTGGTTGCTCTGAGTACCAGGTGCGGCTGGGGCAGTGGTAGGAACGGGCGTAGCCCCAGTCGGCGCTGCCGGTGCTGCCGTTGGAGCAGCCGGTGCTGGATTAGAGCTACTAGAACTGCTGAAGAAGTTTTTTATCGAATCGACCGAATTCGATACTGACGATGAAAAAGCTGAAGTGAACGTGCTCAAGGAACGCTGACCGGCTGGCGTGCTTAGATACACCGCCGTCGCGCCAACTGTGGCTATTCCGACGACCACGCCAGCCGATACGCCTTCAATCACACACGCATCTGGGCAGTGACCATCTTTGTCAGCCTTACTCAACGGATTGTTGTTCACATATCCGTACAGGTTTAGAGACTGCGGATTGTCGAGTTGGGAGTACGGTACGGCCTCTGGTTTATCAGCCCAGTCTGGGCTCATCCACCTTCCCATGTTGCTGGCGTAGTATCTGGCGCCGAAGTAGTCCAGTCCTGATTCTGCATCGCGTTCCTTGCCGGTAAAGTGCTGCTCCGTAGCTCCCAACGGCGGAGGCGGATTATTAGACGGCACGAATTCTCCAAATGGCAAGCTGGCCCAGCTTTGTTCAACATTCCCGGCATAATCGGTCTGTACACGGCGTGTTCCGAGCCAATCGGCCAGTTGATAGTGGAGGGCAGGCGTTCCCGTGGGCTGCGCGTCGTAGGTAGCGATCAACTGACCACCAGCGAAGACATTCGTGTGCTGCCATGTCTCCGCTCCGGCTGCGTCCACCACAAGCTCCGTTACCTGCTCATTCTGCTGATCCAAGTAGTACACATTCGTCAGCTTAAAGCCGATATTTGCCGTCGTGTCGCATGAAGTTACATAGTGACCACTCCCATCATCCAGTACATGCGCTGTCCCCTTTCCGACACGATTGCCTTCTGCGTCATAGATATAGATGGTCACGTTCGGCGGACCGCCAACGTACGTTGGCGTCGTGGCTGCACAGACCTGGCCTTCGCCGTTATAGGTGTAACCGTTTTTGCCGTCATAGCGCATATCTCCGGCAGCATCATATGCGGGGATGATCGACGTTCCGCTAGCGTTGGTGCTCAGCAGACGATTGGTGTGATCATTGGGATTAGCACTACTATCGTCATATGTGGCGACATTATTTTGCAGCAATGTACCCGTACCAGCCAGGGTGCACTCCGAGCCGGCATCGTTCGTAAACGCAACATCCGAAGTTGTCTGCCGCAGGCGGTTGCCGAAGCTATCATACGTCCAGCAAAAGTGCTGAGCTGACCCGCTCACCGGCATCATTGCCGCTGCCGAGAGCCGATTCAAGCTATCGTAACCAATATTGCTCCATGTTCCGTTGACCTTGTCGTTATATGCTGTGATATTGCCATTCGCTGCGTATCCGCTATTACCCAATCCATCCTGGATCTTGTAACAATAAACGTTGGCATCACATGGAGTTCCAGGAGCTCCTAACCCGCCCGAACCGCCACCACCGCCAGAATGAGCGATTGTCACCGTCGTGCTCGCTGTCGCCGACAAATACGTGCTATCACCCTCATAGTTTGCAATAACGGTGTACGTGCCTACCGGCAACGTGGCGAAATAGCTATCAAAGACCGTCGCCGATCCTACTCCGTTCAACGCCATCGTTTGCCATGGACTCGTTACACCACCAGTAGTAATCGTGAAATCAATCAGGCCTGTCGGCGTAGTAGGCGCACTCAATGTCGCAGTACAGGCTGTTGCATGTCCCTCAATCAGAGATGGCGAGGCACAACCCAGTGCGACCAAAGGCGCCAGCGGGAAGCCATTCGGCGTAACGTGAAATGAGGTATTGGGATCGATCAGTGTCAGTGGAAGGAACGTAGTCCCGTCCGAGAGATGAAGAGTAACCACATTATGATTCGCATGCGCCGAGAGGCCCTTGTGGTAAAAGTCACGCGTGAACGTCGCCCCCAACCATGAGGCAATTGTATCTGGCGTCGAACCTTGCGCGTAATACACCGTTTCGGTATATGTCTGCCCATTGCTAGCATTGAACAGAAGGGTAATCGAAGACGCGTCCCCCGGTGTCTCCGCTCCACCGATTGTCAACGTGGCATCTGTAGCTAGAGCATATGGAGACATTCCGGCAAAAAGAATCAGAGCGGCAACCCAGTGAGCGACACGTCGATGCATGTTCTTCATCATTGGCCTCACGGATGTATTGCTGATAACGTCGACGGACGCAAACGGTTATCGTAGGTTTTATTGACAGTTATACTCGGCCCAAAGAACAAATTCTGGTTGGCTCCAGCAGGCGTGTACGTACCGGCAAATAGACCACCAGGGTGCGTGGTGTCATTCCAGTTACTCGTGACACCACTTAGACGTCCGGCCATGTCATATGTGCTTGCAAAGGAAAGCATTCCACTATTCACAACAGGGATATCGTTAATCCACGCCGAAGACCATGTTTGATTGCCGGCCAAGTTATAGCAATATGTTTGTCCAAGCGCTGCATTCGGGCAAGGCGGTGGAGTCACTGCTGAACAGTGTCCTTTTACACATTGCTGTTCACTCAGGATGCGGCCCATTGCATCGTATGCAGTAAACAGGCGCTCCGTAATAGCTGCTGAGAGCGATGGGGCGGTGGATGGGCAACTCCCTGCCTGAGACCACTCTGCTCCGATCCTGCCAACTCCAACCATGGCGCTATCGTACTGATAGCAGGACGACAGCGACCCCATCGGAGCATTGCTGTAGGTTTTTGCAATGAGTCGGTTTAGATTGTCGTAAGTGTATCCAGTGATAACTCCACGCGCATCTGTCTTGCTGCATGGTTGCTTAATGTCACCGAGATGCCCACAAGTTACGGTCGTGGAGGGATAGATATAGCTTACTGTTCCGCTCTCTGGATTTGCGGATGTCAGAAGGCGGGAGAATGAGTCGTAATGAAAACTACGATTATGTGCTATATCACCAGCGCCGCCATTGCCAATCTGGGCAACATTCCAAAGATTACCGCGGCCGTCATAGCCATAATCTGTCTCAAGCGCAAGGGCTCCAGATACGGGGTTTGGTTCCAGCACAGCACGCAGCCTGCCGAGGGCATCACTCACTTGCTGACTATGATTACCACTTTCATCAGTGAAGTCGACCCATGTTCCACTGCTATATGTGCTGGCATTCGCGGAGCAATGGGCTTGAGGGTGCAATACATCCTGCGCTCCGTCATAGCACCATTGCAACTTGCTGTTATCCGGCTGCATTTGCACCGTCTTGCGGTTATTCCAGTCATAAGAATAAGTAGTAACTCCGTATGTAGGATCGGAGCTCGAACGATAGGGATTCGAGACAGTGGCAACCCTTCCGAGCGGATCGTATGTCGTATCAGTCTCGTCGGCCCCTTGCGCGTCACTGGACAATATTTTTGCTATTACTCTTGAATATCCATCGAATATTGTGTTTGTTTGCACAGCATTCGCAGCATTCAATCGGACTGCATGAAGAACGGAGTTAGGAATACCATCACTGTAACTATTCGAAACAGAGGCCTGCCCGGACAAACATTGCCCTCCCGACCAAAGCACGCCAATGGCATCCGGATAGCAAACCGCGGTGCCCCGCCCAAGAGCATCATAAGCGTATGCGGTCGTTTGACTATTAGCGTCCGTCGAACTGCCGAGGGTTCCGGTACAGGAATTATAGGCAAAAGAACGCGTTTGCCCTTTCGCATTTGTAACGCTTGTGAGATAGGATGACGATCCTATTACAGCACAGGCGTCATTGGACCAATTGTCGGTATATCCATAACTGGTGGAATTGCCTCCAGGATCGGTTGCCATAGTAACGCGATGATACGGATCGATACGCGTGTAGGAATACGATGCAGAAGCGCCATCTGATCCGCTCGTGTGCAGTGAAGTAACATTACCGTAGCCGTCGTAACTGTAGGATGTGACGGTCGATGTTCCCGTTACGCTGTCGGTGACTGTACTGGAAGATATCCGATCCAGCATGTGACTGACCGAATCGATCGCATAGATCCCAGTCGTATTCCAGACATTTGCAGTCTTTTGCTGGACCGAGCCATTGAAATTGTACTCATCGATCTCTGTCTTGTTATCTAGCTGATAAGCGTAATGAGTCTGTTTTGATATAGACGGCGATATATCATTAAACGTCTCTGTTACTACCGTCGGCAGGGACGATACCTCTCCCCCCAAGACAGCAAAGCATTGCTGCACTGTATGAACTAAAGTGCCATTGGCATCATAACTATAAATAAAACCTTCTTGAGGGAACACGTGTGGGCCCTGAAAATATAAAGATAGAGGGATAGTTCCACATGTATTCAGTGCAGAGTTATATGGGTATACAAAGATGTGACGAGTTCGCTGTCCTACGGGATCTGTGACATCCATCGCGTCGTTATTAGGTGCGCTATATAACTCGGGATAATAGGTGGTTCCGTCGCTGTTCATCGCAGTTGAAGGAACATAAGATGTGGTCGCCTCTGAACTACAACTGCTGGAGGCGTTGTTGCATTCGTACTTGTGAGATATTTCCGAAACATCCCACGAACAGGATGGATTGCCGCCCCCCGCAGGAATCTCGTATTGCGTATAGTCATAACGCGTATACCCACCGGATGGATAACTTATCTTTATCAAACGAGAAAGCCCATCAAAAGTGGCCTTATAGGTTCGTTGATGCTGTCCGTCAGCCTCGGGAAAACTTACAACTAAAGCGTCGTAACCATGCACCACAGGTGCCGTAGTTGCCTCAAGCACCGACTGCGTTTGCCCTGATACGTCATTATGTATGGAGCAGGCGAAATGAGGGAACGTCCAGCTATCGCTTTGAGATGCGCCCCCCGGCAAATCCGGATTCACTGGCATCACTGAAATTTGGCGCGATGTCCCAGTGGAGTCTTTATAAGACATCCCGCTGGAAGAAATTGTTACAACTTTGCCAGTGGTGTCAGTTAATTTATATACAGTCCCCTCATAACCTCCGCCAGAATCATCAGTTGAGACGGTAATAGCATTTCCGTTAGGGTCTACCATGCTGCTAAAAACGGTTTGAGAGTAATCTTCTGTAGTTTCGTTCCAGGAATAATTAAGCTGGGGGTTGGGAAATGGGTTGACTATATTTGTAAAATGATATTTAGTCCCATCTTTGGCGGTTACAACAATATCTGCCGGATTAGATGTGTCTAAGTGATAGTATGATAGGTCGAAAGACTCTAGATTCTGTAGACCCTCGACCTTAGCTTCAGGAAATGCTATAAAATTTCCGGGTGCACCAGGGTCATATTCCGTGACGATGTTGCACGATAATGTACTTCCTCCGCCATACGAAAAGGAGTGCATGTCACCATTCCAATCCGTAAAGACAAAATTTTCCATGCAATATGTAGGCACAGCGCCACAAACTTCCTGAGATGCGTAACAGTGGCCAGTTTCTCCTTCAAATTCAATTGATGCTGAGAGACTTGGCAAGTTAACCTGTAGCGGACTATCGTAAGGAAACTGCGAATTTGCTGTCGGCGTTATTCGAGGCCAATACATATTCACTGGGTAGGTGGCAGGAGCTGTACTTATATAGTTGCTCTGTCCGAACGCCGCTACATAGGTGTTCATACGCCATTGCGATGAATTATAGTAATAACCTAAGGTTATAGAGCTCCCGTTGCGCTGCGGCAAATTCAGCACTGGCAAAAATAGGCTCATGTCTCCACTTGAGAGATTGACATTTTCCTTGTCACGAATTGCAGGTGTATAGTCCGGCGAGCCCACAGGATCTGCTGGTGTCATGCTATTTTGAGCAATCCCCACGCACGGACTTATTGCGAGAAGCATAAAAATAAGTAAATTTGCGATCAGTCGGCTTTTTATCATGTTACGGATTCACCATGTAAAATTTCGATCTAGTTATGCGCTGGGCTTGGGTTTTCGGCTGCCGCTTTTAGCTCCTGCTGCGCCTGGTAAAGAAGTTGAAGAGCTCGCTCTTTGTGTCCGCCATATTCCTCATGATCGTGCTTAAGTTGACCAATGATATTGGTCAGGTTTGCCTGCACGATCGCTATATGTCGCGGCTGTGGTTCCTGGAGTATGGGACTGGATGTCGATGTTTGTGCATAGGCCATAGAGGGCGATCCACCAAATGAACCCACACTGGAGGTGTTTTCAATAGCTATGACAATTGTGAGCATTACCGCGAATTTATAGAATATTTTTTTCATATCTATCTCCGGCTATTTTGTATTTGCAAATAAGGTTCAGATCGCTATTGCAGCGATACCAGCACCTGAATTATCCCTTCTTTTTCTTTTAAAGACCCCATAGCTTTGCCGATGATCGCGCCTGTCAAACGATCACGGTCCGTTCCCTTCATCGCATAACCGGGGGCTGATGAAGACACCAGTAAGTCTCCTGGCTTGATAGCGCCATTTTCTGCACTCACCTTTGTCGGGACGATTCCCATAATGGCCATAGGAACTTCATCTTCCCGCCACGTTGCGGATTCAATTGTTTGGTGCCTGCCCGTAATGCCCGGCTTTGTGGAGTAGATGCCGGCCACCATGGTCGAATATGGCTCGGAGGTCTTAAGGAACTTGTCAGGTGACGCCGGGTCGATCATCATGACATCGCCAGGCTCGTATTGTTTGCGATCACCAATCACATCTACAGATTCTGCCCAGTCTCCTGGCACCACGCCATTCCACGCGGTGGCCTGTACGGTATTATCAGCAAATTTGATCGAAGAGGAAGTTGGACTGGCACCCGTAAGTTGAATGTTCCCATTTACCTCCACATTACCGTTGCCGTGCACTGAAAACCGAAGCCCTCCGGCGAGTGTATATGCCACTCCAGAGTTAGCATTTAACCAGGCGGCGGTGGTTGTCAGATGAGTGTCATCAGTGATCGTCTCGATGGTTCTCGTTTCACTATTCGCAGTTATTGCGTCACCAACCTTAAAAGTATTTAGGAACTGTGTTCCCACGCCAGTGACAGCCGTACCTGTTGAGGCCGTTGTTATTGTTCCGGTTCCTGTAGTGCCTTGAGCCACTTGAAAATCTGCCGTAGGGACTATCGTACCTATTCCCACATTGCCGGCCTGATTCACCGTAAGAACTGTCGTTGTTGCAGTTTGGTCTCCGGTTGAAGAAATTCCGGTTCCGATACCAAAGTCGAAATGGTTGTCAAACGGGTTGTAGAACTGACCAGCGGAGGCGTTCTCCTGAATAGCTCCGCTCCCAACCCACCGCGTGAAATTTATTATCGGCACTGAAGATGAGTTCAGCGTGAGATTAATCGCGCTAATAGAAGGGTTGGTAGCGGTGATGATTCCTGGCGTTATGCTTAGCCCTGTAGTCTGAAGAGTTCCGTCCGGAAAGCGAATCGCCTGTGTATTGATTGGACCGTTCACATCTAAGCTATAGCCTGGAGTCGAAGTACCAATGCCCACCTTACCGTCGTTTCCCCAAAACATATTCAGGGTTCGACTGGAATAATCATCGACTGGCTGATCCAGACTTACACCGTCATGATCGGCATAGAAACGATGGTTGCGGTGATCAGCTGCGGCAGCGCCGTTAATCAAATGCAGTTCGGCATCTGCCGAGCCCGTCGCTCCTCCCGCATTAATGACCAGCCGTGCAGCACCAGTACCGTCAGAACGTCCAAAGATCTGGACATTGGTGCCGTCAACGCTGGTGGTATTTTCAGCTCCCCAAGTAGATGGGGTTATGGTGCCAAGCCCGACATTGCCGTTTTCCCCATTGAAATATGCCATAGTCAAATTCTGCGCAGCACTTCCGGGAAGAGTGCCTCCGGGCGTGATATCCAGTGCGTTTATCGCCAAGCCCACGAATCCTAGGTCTTGCACTGGCTCTAGCTGTACGCTTCGCTGATAAACATGGCCAACGCTTTGAGAGAGCAGGATCGAATCGTTACGAATTTCGACCGTGTGATAGTTGTTAGGAACTCCATCTGTGACAAAAATGCCTCCGGTGGGAGAGAGGATCGACAGTGCATCCAACGGAGTCGGCATGCTAATGCCGACGTTGCCACCAGACGCGACTGTAATTGGCGAATCGATTATCGTCGCGCTGCCTGACATGACAGGGATTTGTCCCGATGTTCCACCAGTTGTGGTTACAGCCGTCTGTGCCTCGACGGTGCTAATACCCATCACGAGCACCCCACAGAATCCGATCATGCCAATTCGCATACGCATATTTCACAGCCCTTCTTCAAGCTAGTTTCACAGTCAGGTACGTCTCTGTCTCGCAGGCAAAGGTCTCCCCTAAGGCATACTTCACCTTTGAAAGGACAGAATGCATCCCAAGACACAACTTCACAAGAAGAGGAGATGTTCCGCTCAGTGTGGGTTTATTTTGGTGAACAGAGGAGAGACTAACGGCGTGGTCATGCGGAGTCAATAGACAATTCGCTGCCATTTGTGAACATCGCGCTATGTTATTGACAATACATCGCCGCGATTTAACTTTCATTCTCTATCGCTCTATCAGCCTTGCCACCCTTCATTGCGACAGCTAACTCCGATAAGCGAACGTGCCACATCTCTCGACTATCCGTACCGACGAATGCTCCGGCAAGGCTCCAGACTGTGCCCGGTTAAGCAGGTATCGAGGTTTGATCGAGGGATAGCCACCAGAGGCTACCGCATCAACGAAGTGTTTCAGAGATTCATTTGACATGCTCATTTCTACATGCAATTTTGCTTAATGAGCTACTCATTCAAGGCTTTCAAGCCCGCTATCTTCACCCGCGATTGAACTGACTTCTCCGTGTTCTCACCCCGTGTGCCACGCTAATCCCTCTAAACGCCATTATCCACGACTACCCATTAGCCCTGAAAAGGCCGGCGTCGGCGGTTCGATCCCGTCTCTGGCCACCACTCTTTTCCTATAGATAGCGCAATACCCTTAAAACGGCTCACCCGCCATCCACCCGTGATTGCGGGCTTTCGTGGCGTCTCAGCATGAGTCTGCCGTTCGCTAAGGAACATGCGTGGCGGCGCGCCTTAGTTTTCTAGCGGAAGAATGGTACGCATTTGCGCCCCGCATAGACTCATAAATTCAATTGCGCTTCCTTCGCTTGCGAGTGAGTATTCGCTCAAACTAAGGGCGCTGTGGAAAGATACCCGCCAAACAAATGATGTAGCTCAGCGTCAGCGTCGGCATCATATTGCTGTGCGGCACGGAACTACCGGCAATCGAGGTAACCTGCGGGCTCATGTTGGCGGTTGGCGGATTCTCCGGTGCGATGTAGACAGGCTGCACACCGCGGCCAGTAAGGCCCAGTGTTGCATTCGTCGCAGGAGCTGCGAGCGTCCCGCGGGTCGTATTCGCAAGAAGCGGCAACGGCGCAGTGGGATGGTTATGCGACGGCATCTCGGTCAGTTGAAGCGTTACGCCCGCCTCTCCCCCGCTCTGGCCCACAAAATACTCGCTGAGACCTGGGCCCTGTCCGCTCAGGCCGTTACAGTGAATGGGTACGCAACCCTGCAGGTTGGGCAGGGCGAAGGTGCTTTTGCCATCGCCGCCATAGCTCGTGCCCAGTAGCGAGAAGAGCGCCGTATTCTGCGAAAGCGGCAGAAGCTGACCGTCGCAGAAGGCCCAGCCTTTGGGGGCGAAGTTGAAGGGAACAATCAGTATCTGGGCTACATACGGTGTAGACATGATGGACTCGCTTTCCTGGTGCAGCGCAAATGGTTAGTTCTGACTGGGGAAGATGCCGGCAAGAGCAATACAAAAATTGAGGACGAGATACGGCTGCATGTTGGGATGCGCCTGACTGCCGCCATTACTGCTGAGGGCAGCGTTCAAGGACACGTTGGGCTCAGCGGTGGAGTAAGGATCGGTGATCGCTGCCGCGGGCAGGTTGCCGGTGGGCGCTGTGGCGCTGCCTGCATTGCTGCTGGCCGTCAGCGCATGCGAGTGCTGGGGCAACTCATTCAGGCTGAGCGTATGGGATATCGCACCGACGGCATTTCCCAGGTTATAGCCGTTTCCAAAGTGCATAGGCACGCGTCCCTGCAGGTTGGGCAGAGCGAAATTGACCCGGCCATCGCCGCCATAGACGGTGCCTAGCAGCGCAAAGAGTGGCTGATTCTGGTTAATCGGCAGCAGCTGGCCGTTACAAAACGCCCAGTTCTTGGGCGGATAGTTGAAAGAGAAGAGCGTGATCTGCCCCAAAAATGGTTGCGCCATGAGATTGCCTCGTAGTAGTTACGTAGTAGGATAGGTGCCGAAAAGAGCGATCTGGAAGTTGATGGCCAGATAGGGTTGCAGGTTGTCGTGCGGCTGTGAGCCGCCTGCGGATACGACTGCGGAGGCCAGGCTACCTGGAGCCGGTGTAACCGGGTTGGCAGGAGCTACAAACTGATTCTCACTCGAGGCCGCGAAGACAGCTCCATTTGGAGAACTTGCATTGCCTGGAACAGAAACGGCCAATATCTGATGTGTATGCGCCGGTATCTGCTGCACTGAGAGCGTTACTGTCTCCACACCGTCCGCCTGTCCGAGAATGTAAGTCGCTCCACCGCCCGTCCCCATGTGGATGGGTACCCGGCTCCGCAGATCCGGCAGAGCAAAGGTCTCCTGGCCGTCGCCGCCGTAGGTTGTGCCGATCAGACTAAAGAGCGTGTCATAGTCCGCGATCGGCAGCAAACTGCCGTCGCACAACGCCCACCCGTTCATTGCAAAGTTGGCGGCCGTCATCACAATTTCGCCTATAAATCCTGTTGACATATTTGTTCCCCTTCTCTGCTTACTGGATCGTAATGCTTATCGTTGCTGTCTGGTTTACGTTGCCGCTGCTGGTGCCCGTAGTACCGGTTGCAGCGATGTGGACGACAACGGTGTCCGTCCCGGTTGGCGTGCTGAAGCTGGCGCTACTGCCGCAGCCGATAACTCCAGTTGCGACCGCTGCCATCACCACCAGCATGAGCAACTGACGCATGCGCGGCGTGAGCTTGCGGCGACGGATGGCGAGGAAGCCGGCGAGCAGACCGCCGGGGAGCCAGAGGATCGCAGCGAGGCGCGCGGTTGCGTGCGTCTGGAGTGAGCTCTGGCCATTCAACGTGAAGACCTGCAGCTGCACGGTCTGCACGGCGTTATTGCCGGTAAAGGTGACGGTGCTGGGTGTAAAGAGACAGCTTGCGAAGGCCGGAAGGCCGGTGCAGCTGAAGCTCGCGCTGCCGGTGTAGTTGCCGAAGGGCGTAAGCGTGATGATGGAGGTGCCGGTATTTCCGCGCTGAATGGTGATCGACGACGGAGTGGCGACGGCGTTGTAACCGGGCGTCAGTGTATTGATGACGATGGCGGTGGATGTGCTGGTGGCGAAGTTCGTGTCGCTGTTATAGACGGCCGTGATGGAGTGCAGGGTCACGGTGCTGAAAGTGGTGTTGAGCGTGGCCGTGTTACCGACAAGCGCGACCGCAGAGCCGATCTGTGTGTTGCCGTCAAAGAAGCTGACCGAACCGGTGGGTGTACCGGCGCTGGTGGAGCTGACGACAGCGGTAAGCGTGACCGGGGTCCCGGTGCCTACGTTGGGCGAGGAGGATGTGAGGTTGACCGCTGTGGGAGCCTGGGTGATGCTCAACGATCCGTTGACGGGTGCAACTGTGTAGTTTGCAAGATTAGTTCCCGTGACGGAAGGCACGATGGCGTAGCTGCCGACAACCGACGTGAGCGTTGCGGCAGTGGAGAAGCTCTCGGTGAAGGTATCGCCGTTCTGCTGACCGGTGACAGTGCCGGTGAAGACCGGGTTGGCGACACCGTAGACACGCGTGGTGCTATTGGCGGTGATGTTCAGCGTGTTGTTGGTGATAGTGAGCGTGCCGGGAGTGACGGTAACGTTGTAACTGCCGACGTTGGCTCCGCCGGCGACAGCGGTGATGCTGTATGGGCCGGTGGGGCTAGCGGGTACAGCGGACGTGGAGTACGTCGCCGTGATGACGTCGCCGTTCTGCTGACCGCTAATGGTTCCGGTAAAGGTTGGGTTGGCGGCACCGTAGGCGCGCGATGTGCTGTTGACGACGATGGTGAGCGGAGCCTGCGTCACGGTGATGGTGCGCTGCACGGAGGTGGCCGCGTTGTAGTTCGCGTTGCCTGTCTGCGCTGCGGTGACGACAACAGTGCCTGAGCCGGTGATCGTGAGTACCGAACCGTTCAAGGTAGCCGGACCAGTGACGCTGTAGGTGACGGCCAGGTTCGAACTGGATGTCGCTGTAAGTGTAACCGGGGCGACACCGTAGGCGACCGGCGTGGTGGGCTGCGGGAAGGTCACGGTTTGCGCAGCGGCAGCGATAGTGAAGTTGAGCGTCGTGTTGCTGGCGGTGTAGTTCGTATTGCCCAGGTAGCTGAAGACGATGCTGTGTGAACCGCCGCCGAGAGTGGAGGAGGTTGTAAAGGTCACCTGGCCATTGACGAGAGTGAGTGCCTGAGCGGTACCGCCATCGAGAGAAGCGTTGACGGTGCCTGCGGGAAGGCTGATGCCGGCGCCGGTGAATTGGCCGGTGACGGTAATAGTGGTGGTTGCGCCAGCGCCGAAGGTTGGCGTGATCGCCGTAGCCGACGTGCTGCTGGTGGCCTGATTCACGGTGAATACGGAGGCCGTGGAGGTGCTGGCTGCGAAGTTCGTATCTCCGCTATAAGCCGCAACGTAGCTGTGGCCGCCGACGGCGGGTGCGGTGAGTGTGGTGGAGGCTGTGGCTCCGCTGAGCGTAACGGCACTGCCCAGGCTGGCACTGTTATCCGTGAAGGCGAGCGTCCCGCTCGCGTGCGCTGCACCTGCAGTAACGGGAGCAACCGTGCCGGTGAGAGTGACGGGCGCACCATAGTTGGCGGAGGTGACGGGCGAGATGGCAAGGGTGGTCGAGGTGGTGAGCGCGCCAACGACGATGCCGGCCTGCGAGCCAGTGATGGTTGCAGTGACAGTGTCGGTAGCCGTGATACTCTGCGTGGCGGCTGTGTTGAACTGCACAGCGAAGGTGCCGACGCCATTGGTGAGCGTCGCGTTGGCGGGTAATGTCGCTGTAGTGTCGGAGCTGGTGATATGCACTGTACCGGTGTAGGTCTTGGCGACGTTGTTGAATTGGTCGAGCGCAGTGACGGTGGCGTTGATCGACGAGCCGACTGTAGTCGTAGTAGCCGAGACAACGGTATAGTGCGTGGCCGCAGCAGCAGAAACAGCGATGTTGGCGGTCACACCCGTGATGGTGTTGGTGACGGTGTCCGTCGCGGTGATGGTCTGCGTGGCAGCGGTCTTCAGCGTGATGTTGAAGCTACCCGCACCATTCGTCAGTGTGGCATTGCTGGGTAACGTAGCTGCAGTATCCGTACTGGTGATGTGCACCGTGCCGGTGTAGCCGGTGGCGATGTTATTGAACTGGTCGAGTGCGGTGACGGCGGCGGGGATGGCCGTGCCCGCTGTAGCGGTGGATGGTGCAGTAACCGTAAGGTGAGTTGCTGCGGCAGCGGAGACGGCAGTGACGCCAGAGGTTCCGGTGATGGAGCTGGTGACAGTATCGGTTGCGGTGATGGTCTGCGCGCCGGAGGTCTTCAGCGTGATGTTGAAGTTTCCTGCCCCGTTGGTGAGTACAGCATTAGAGGGCAGTGTGGCAGCGGTGTCCGTACTGGTGATGTGCACAGTACCGGTATAGGCCTTGGCTACGTTATTGAACTGGTCGAGCACGGTTACAGCTGCGGTGATGGCTGTGCCGGCGGTCGCAGTACCGGGAGCGGTGACGGTGAAGTGGGTAGCGGCTGCGGCTGCGACCGGAACATTTCCCGAGATCCCCGTAATCGAACCGGTGACGGTATCGGTCGCCGTGAAGGTCTGCACACCAGAAGTCTTCAGTGTGACATTGAAGCTCCCTGCACCGTTGGTAAGTGCAGCATTGGCAGGCAGAGTAGCGGCGGTGTCCGAGCTGGTAAAGTGCACGGTGCCGGTGTAGCCGGTGGCGATGTTGTTGAACTGATCGAGTGCGGTAATTGTAGTGGTAATAGCGGTGCCGGCGGTCGCGGTTCCCGGAGCGGAGACAGTGAGATGTGTTGCGGCTGAGGCCGAGACGGCGATGCTGCCGGAGGTTCCGGTGATGGTACTGGTGACCGTATCGGTGGCGGTGACGGTCTGCGTACCGGAGGTCTTCAACGTGATGTTGAAGCTACCCGCACCATTCGTCAGTGTGGCATTGGAGAACAGAGTAGCGGCAGTATCCGTGCTGCTGAGATGCACAGTGCCGGTGTAGCCGGTAGCGACGTTGTTGAACTGATCGAGCGCGGTGACAGTAGCGGTGACGGCCGTACCAGCTGTAGCGCTCGACGGCGCAGAGACGGTGAAGTGAGTCGCTGCCGAGGCAGAGACGGTGACACTGCCGGAGGTTCCGGCGATAGGGCTGGTGGTGGTGTCGGTTGCAGTGATGGTCTGCGCAGCAGCGGTCTTCAATGTGACGTTGAAGCTGCCTACGCCATTGGTCAGTGCAGCGTTGGCGGGCAGAGTTGCTGCGGCGTCCGAACTGGTGATGTGCGCTGTGCCGGTGTAGCCGGTGACGGTGTTGTTGTACTGATCAAGCGCAGTGACGGTAGCGGCGATGGCCGTGCCGGCTGTCGCAGTACCGGGCGCAGTAACAGTGAAATGAGTTGTAGTCGCGGGGTTGACGACTTCCGTGGCCTGCGTCTGTGTGAGTGAGCCGGAGGTGGCCGTATATATATAGCTGCCCGAAGCCGTGAGCGCGGGTGTGGTGAGGGTAAAAGTGGCGACACCGTTTACTGCGGTGGCGGAGCCGAGACTGTGCACGGTGCTATCGGGATAGGTCACGCTGAGTGAGACTGAATCTGCGGCGACGGTAACGGTTGCGCCGTTGACGTCCTGCTCGAGCACCGTGACGGTACCGGCATTGCTACCGGCGGTGAGGGGCGTGGCTGGCGCTGTGCCGAAGCCGAGCTTGGTGGTGGCGGGGACAGCGTTGCCGGAGATCGTGACGGTCTGTGGCGAAGCGAGCGTGTTACTCGTAACTGTGATGACACCACTGGTGGCTCCGGTGGTGGCCGGTGCAAGCTGCGCGCCGATGTTGCAGGAGGCGTTGACGGCGATGCTGCCCGTGCAGGCCGGAGTGGTGGTGGCATCGACTGCGGAGACGGAGTTCGGCGTAACGGAGGCGATGACGAGCGGCGCGGTGCCGATATTGCTCAGCGCAACGGTCTGCGTCGCCGACTTCGTGCCTACGGCCGTATTCGTCGCTACCGTGAACGTCGCACCGGCGCGCGTAAGCGAGACGATGCTGTCACTCGTGCTGCTGACTGCGCTGCTCTCCGTCAAAGGAACGTAGAGAGTACCTGCAGCGTTGATGGCAATGCCGTTGGGATAGAGCATTCCGCTCACAGCGATCTGCTGCGGCGTGCTGCTGCCGGCAGCGAGAAAGAAGAGTCGTCCCACAGGACCAGCGGCACCTGCATCTACGGCATAGAGATTGCCGGCGGGATCGGCGCGAATGCTGCGTGGATGCGTAAAGCCGGCGCTGACCGAAGCGATCGCGCCCGTGCCGCCAGTGAACTTGCCCACAGTGGCACCGCTACCGTCGACGGTATACACATTTCCTGCGGCGTCGACCGCGACATCGAGAATGGAGGATTGCAGGGGCAACGTGGAGAGCGTCGTCCTGACGCCAGTCGCGATGTTGATGACTGTGACATGGGATATGCCGTCCGCGATATAGAGATTGCCAGTGCCATCTGCAGCAACTCCACTTGCGGCGGTAAAGCCGGTGAACTTCGCGCAACCGCCGGTAGTGCCACAGGTAGAACCAGCAGGCACGATGAAGACAGAGTCGCCGGAGTTAGGAATATAGACGGTGCCTGCGCCATCTACAGCGACGGAATGCGGCGTAGTGATGCCTCCCGTGGAGTTTGCAATCACGGTAGAGACACCGCCTGGGGCCACGCGGGTGACGCGATTTCCGGATCGCTCCGTGTAATACAAGTTCCCTGCAGCATCAAAGATCGCGCCTGAAGGCTCGTTGATGCTGCTGATTGTCGTAGCCTGCACAGTCTGGCTGAAGACGGCAACCGGACCGTTGCCAATACCGGAGAGGAATACAGTCCCCAGCACATTGTTGCTGCCATCGAGCGCGCGCAGTGCACCGAGGCGGAGGCCTGGAGCCTTCGGCGCGAAGGTGATGGACACCGTGCAGGTGTAAGGACCGGTGCCGGTGCAGTCTGGAGCGGGCGATGCGGCTAGAGTGAAGTCGAGGTTGGCTGTGCCCTGCGTGGTGACAGTGTAAGAGGCAGGCAGCGTAGCCGTAACGATCGTGGCAGAAGCGGTGTTGTTCTGGCCGACGGTCGTAGCCGGGAGAACGAAGGACGTTCCTGTTACCTGAATCACAGTGGTGGAGGTATTCCCTGCTCCGCCCTCGGTGGATGTGATCGCATTGGTGACGTTTGTCTGCACACCCGTGGCGATACCGGTGACACTTACCGAGAGAGTACAACTCACGCCCGAGAGCAATGAGACACCGGAGAGTGCGATGGAGGTGGAACCGGCAGTAGCGGCGAGAGTTCCGCCGCAGGCGCTGGTGGCTCCGTTCGGCGTAGAGATGACGAGGCCTGCAGGCAGCGTGTCCGTAAAGCCGATGCCACTGAGACTGTTCGCCACATTCGGATTGCTCACCGTGTACGTCAGGGTTGCGTTTGCGCCCTGCAGAAGCGTAGCGGCACTGAAGCTACCCGCGAGTACAGGCGGCGCGATCACGGTGACGGATGCACTCGAAGTATTGCCGGTGCCGGCCTGCGTGGAAGAGACCGTGACGCTGTTGCTCTTGAGACCGGCGATTGTGCCGGTGACATTCACGGAGAGAGCGCAACTGCTGCTTGCCGTAATCGTTCCGGCTGCGAGCGAGATGGAGCTGGAGGCTGCAGTGGCAGATGCGGTACCGCCGCATGTGCTGCTGAACCCGTTCGGCGTTGCTACAACGAGGCCACTAGGCAAGGTATCCGTGAAGGCTACGCCGCTCGCGGCAAAGGCATTGGGATTTGTGATGGTGAAGGTGAGGCTCGTGCTGCCGCTCAAAGCAACACTCGCCGCGCCAAAGCCGCTGGCGATGCTGAGCGGCGTGGCGACGGTGAGACTCGCAGCGGCCGTCGTCCCGGTGCCACCGTTGGTGGAACTGATGGTGCCACTTGTCGGGATATAGCTACCGGCGGCTGCGCCGGTCACCGTCATGCTGACCGTGCAGGAGCCGCTGGCGGCGAGTGCGCCACCGGTGAAAGAGATGCCGGTGTTTGCGGTGGTGGTGAGTGTTCCGCCGCAGATGGAGCCGCTGCTCGTTGCGACAGTGAGTCCGGTGGGCAGCGTCTCCGTGAAGGCAAGACCCGTAAGCCCAACCGTCGTGCTCGGATTGGTCAGCGTGAAGGTGAGTGTGCTGGTGCCGGAAGGCGCGACCGTCGCCGGGTTGAAGGCGGCGGTGAGAGTGGGCGGCGCGAGGACGTTTACAGACGCGGTGCCGGCGGTGCCGGTGCCACCGTTGGTGGAGGTAACATTGCCGGTGGTGTTATTTTGCGGACCCGCAGTGATGCCGATCACGTTGACGGCAAAGCTGCAGTTGCCGGAGGCTACGATCGTTCCGGCGGTGAGTTGAACCGAGGTGCTGGCGGCGACTGCCGTAATCGTGCCGCTACCGCAGGTGCCGGTGAGACCGTTCGGTGTGGCGATGTTCAGGCCTGCCGGGAGATTATCCGTGAAGGCGACACCGGTGAGACCGACGGTGGTGCTGGGGTTGGTAACGGTAAAGGTCAGCGACGTGGTGCCATTCAGCGGGATCGTCGTTGCGCCGAAGGCCTTGCTGATCGTGGGCGGCGAGAGAACGGTGAGACTCGCGCTGGAGGTGTTGCCGGTACCGGCTTCGGTCGAAGCGATGGAGACACTGTTGCTCTTGAGACCGGCTGTGGTGCCGGTGACGTTTACGGAGATAACGCAGCTGCTGCTTGCAGGGATTGTTCCCGCAGCCAGAGAGACAGAGCCGGCTCCAGCAGCAGCAGCCGCTGTGCCGTTACATGTACTGCTCAGTGCATTCGGTGTTGCAACGACGAGGCCACCCGGCAATGTGTCGGTGAAAGCTACACCGTTGGCCGCGAAAGCATTCGGATTGGTGATCGTGAAGGTAAAGCTTGTGCTGCCGTTCAGTGCGATGGTTGATGCACCGAAGGCGGTTCCGAGAGAGAGCGGCGTAGCAACGACGAGACTTGCGGCAGCCGTGGTTCCCGTGCCGCCGTTGGTGGAGCCGACAGTTCCGCTGGTTGCAGTGTAGCTCCCTGCCGTTGCTCCGGTAACAGTCACACTGATCGTGCAGGAGGCACTGGCCGCAAGTGTGCCACCGCTAAATGAGATGCCAGTGGCTGCAGTTGTCGTGAGTGTGCCGCCGCAGATGGAGCTGCTGCCGGTTGCAACATTAAGCCCAGTGGGCAATGTCTCCGTAAACGCGATGCCGCTCAATGCGATAGTCGCGCTGGGATTCGTAATGGTGAAGGTCAGCACGCTCGTACCGCTGACGATAATGGGCGATGTTGCGAAAGCGGCCGCGATGGTTGGCGGAGCAACGACCGTCACCGAGCCAGAGGCGGCAGTACCAGTACCGCCATTGGCGGACGTGGGTGCGCCGGTGGAGTTGCTCTTTACACCCGCAGCTGTGCCTGTGACATTAACGACAATCGTGCAGGTGCCGGATGCGGCAGCGACGCTTTCGCCACTGAGCGTAATCGAACTCGCGCCGGCTACTGCAGTGAGCGTGGCACCTGTACAGGAGTTGGTAGCGCCATTCGGTGTTGCGACGACGAGACCCGTGGGCAGCGTGTCGATAAATCCGATACCCGTCAACACAGTCGCTGCGTTAGGGTTGCCGAGAACAAAGGTCATCGACGTAGTGCCGTTCAGCGCAATCGTCGACGCACCGAAGGTCTGCGTGATGGTAGGCGGTGAAACCACGGTGAGGCTCGCACTGGAGGTATTCCCTGTGCCCGCTTCGGTTGAAGCGATGGTGACGCTGTTGCTCCTGGCTCCGGCGGTGGTGCCGGTCACATTCACTGAAATAGCGCAGCTACCGCTTGCCGTGATGGTTCCGGCAGAGAGCGAGATGGAACCGGAGCCGGCTACTGCGGTGGCCGTACCGTTGCATGTACTACTAAAACCATTCGGCGTCGTGACGACGAGACCACTGGGCAGCGTATCGGTGAAGGCAACACCGTTCGCAGCAAAGGCATTAGGATTCGTGATCGTGAAGGTGAGGCTGGTAGTGCCGTTCAATGCAATAGTGCTCGCACCGAAGACTCCCGCGATGGTGAGCGGTGTGGCGACAGTGATGCTTGCCGATGCCGTGAGACCCGTGCCACCGTTGGTGGAAGAAACGGTCCCAGTTGCGGGGTTATAGATCCCGGCAGTAGAGCCGGTGACGCTCAATGAGAGCGTGCAGTTGCTCGACGCAGCGATCGTTCCAGCAGAGAGCGTAATAGAAGTAGAAGAACCCGCTGCGGTCGCAGTGCCGCCGCACGAGTTAGTGAGTCCCGGCGTTGCGGAAACGATAAGGCCGGTCGGGAGGGTCATGCTGAAGGCGACGCCGGTGAGGGAGACAGTATTCGCAGACGGATTTGTCAGCGTGAAGGTCAGTACGCTGGTGCCGTTGATGGCGATAGGAGATGTTGCGAAAGCAGCTGCGATTGTTGGCGGAGCGATGACGCCCAGCGTCGTGGAGGCGGCGACGCCCGTACCACCGTTGACCGATGTGGGTGCACTCGCGGAGACAGTGTAGCTGCTGCCGGCGGTCGCGCCGGTGACGGTGACAGGAGCGGTGCAGGCTGAGGCGGCTGCCGCGATCGTGCCGGCACTGTAGCTGATCGTACCTGGCGCGGTAAGAGTAAGGGTTCCACCGCAGACCGTCGTGCCCGATGCTGTTGCTACCGTGAGGCCAGTTGGCAGCGTAATGCTATATGCGACTCCGGTAAGCGCGATAGTATTCGCGGCGGGCGTGGAGAGCGTGACATTCAACGTGCTGGTGCCGCCTGCAGCGATGGGGTTAGTGGCGAAAGCGAGTGCGACGACGGGCGGTGCGACGACGGCGAGATTCGCGGTCGCTGCGGTGGCGTTACCACCTTCGGTCGACGCGACAACGACGCTGTTGGCCTTCGTTCCGGCAGTGGTCCCCGTGACATTCACAGAGATAACGCAGTTGCTGCTCACAGCGATCGTTCCCGCCGAAAGAGAGACGGAGCCCGAAGCGGCGACAGCGGTGGCCGTGCCGTTACAGGTCGTGCTGATTCCATTCGGCGTCGCGACGACGAGTCCGGCAGGCAATGTGTTTGTGAAAGACACGCCGGTGTAAGCAACGGTGGTGTTGGGATTTGTGATTGTGTAGGTCAGCGAGGTGCTGCTGTTCAGAGGAATGCTAGCGGCACCGAAGGCAGTGACCACGGTGGGCGGATTGGCGACGGCAAGTGTCGTGCTGGTGGTGACACCGGCGCCACCGTTGGTGGAGTTAGGCGTCCCGGTTGTAATGGTATAGAGGCCACCGGTTACGCCGGTGACGGTGACGCTGTAAGTGCAGGTGCCGCCGATCGCGATGGTTGCGCCGGTAAGAGCCGTGACACGCGTGGTGGCAGTATTCGTCAGCGTACCGCCGCAGGTAGATGGGGTGGCATTGGTAATCGTAAGGCCGCTGGGCAGCGTGATGGAGAAAGCCACTCCAGTGAGTGCGACTGTATTAGCGCTGGGGTTCGTCAGCGTAACGTTGAGCGAGCTGGTGCCGCTGACCGGTGTGCTGGTGGGGTTGAAGACAATGGAGGCCACGGGCGGAGCGATGACGAGCGTAGTGTCCGTAGCAGTGTCGTTACCCGTGCTGGCCGGTGGCTCCCCGCCGCCAGAGACTGTAACGGAGTTGCTGAAGGATCCGGCAACGCCGCTGCCGACAGAGACCGTGACTGTGATCGCCGGGAGTGATGCGCTGACTGCAGCTACGGTCGTACTAGTGCAGGTGACCGTACCGACCGTGCAGGTCCAGCCGGTGCCACTGATCGCTGTCGCCGTAAAACCAGTGGGCAGTGTGTCGACGACAGTGACGGTACCATTTGAGGCGAGTGTTCCGATGTTGGTCGCGGTCAGGGTATAAACATCCGCAGCATCGTTCGGATGAAAGTTACCGGTGTGCGTGCTGGTGACTGTCATATCCGGCGCGAGAACGGTGAATGTCTTGGTGGTGGTCGTACCGTCAACGGTGATATTGGCTGTACCCGAGCCGGGCACTGTCAGTGTGGTGGATTTGGTGGCGCTGGCCGCAGCATCGAGAGTACCGGTATAGCTTGCGGTCGTGCCGTCATGCTGCACGATGGTGACGA
>Ga0206925_1047_pt1 | contig 26804 bp, 14 predicted proteins | sample Alteio_BWOrgHeat_62_FD_152944 | JGI IMG/M metagenome (GOLD analysis project Ga0206925, IMG submission 152944) | Enriched cells from forest soil in Barre Woods Harvard Forest LTER site, Petersham, Massachusetts, United States -... | ecosystem: Environmental > Terrestrial > Soil > Temperate forest >...
TGAGGGAGACATTGCTGCTGTCCATGCCCGTGACATTCGCCACGCCGCCGTTGGCCACGGCCAAATTGCCCGCACCCGCTTCGCCCACGATGGTCGCGCCGCTGACCTGCAAAGTCGAATTCGTGTCGGTCACCGCCAAGGCGCCATTGCTGTTCGCATTAAGACCGATCACCAATGGTCCGTGCGAAGTGATATTGCCGCCATTGGCCACCATGACATTCGCATAGCCGCCGTTGTTGTTTACTCCGACCGTCAGTGATTCATTGGCATCCAAGAGCGAACCGGTGTCGGTGACCAGGATGATATCGTGGTCAAACGGATTATTGCCGAAAGAAACCTCACCCGCATACACGGTCGCGCCGTTGGCGATGGTCAGGTTTGAATTGCTCCCGCCGACATACAAGTCACCCGACGGATTTGTCGCGTTGCCCAGCGAGCCAGTTATGACCAAATCGCCACTGTTCACGCTGGTGTCACCGCTATAAGTGTTGTTGCCCGAGAGGGTCAGATTCCCAACCCCGACCAGCGTCAAGCCGCCCGCGCCAGAAAGGTTGCCGCTGAATTCGGTAACTTGACCGGTGCTGTCAATGACCAGGGAAACCGGCTGCAGGGTGCTGTTGCTCAAGCTCAGGTCGGTATTGCCGCCCAGTCCGCCGAGGGTGATGTTGGTCGCGTCGCCAAAGCCGACGCTGCCGCCGTCCAGAATCAACGCCACGGTACTCAGGGACTGACCATTATTCAAATTGAGCCGGCCCGAGCCGACTTTGGTGAGCTCGCCCGTGCCGCTAAACTGGCCCGACCAGGTGATATTTTGGCTGCCGGCGTCGAGGGTCGAATCCGTCGCAGTCACCAAGGTCGCATTAATGGAGGTCGTCCAATCGTGATTGATGACGTGCAGCGTGCCCCCGCCGAAATTAAAGGCGTAGTTGCCAGCGCCGACGGTGATGCCGTTGGTTCCGTCAATCGTCAGGGTGCCGCCGTTGAGGTTAATCGTGCCGGTGCCCGTGCTCTGGTTGCCAAGAGTGATGCCCTGGGGCACCGAGAAGGTCGCGTTGTTGGCAATCGTCAGCGTGCCGTTGCCCGCGTCGCCAATGACAACGCCGTAGGGCGTGTTAATCGTCGAGCCGGTATCCGTGATGGTCACCGTTCCGGTGGCGTTGCTCAGATAGCCCACGTTCAACCCGTTAAATCCATCGGTACCGTTGGCATTGACCACGCCGCCATTGGCCACCGTCAGGTTACCGACGGCATCGTAGCCCACATAAATCGCGCCTCGGTTGAGGTTATCGCCGGCATTCAACACCGAACCGGTGTCTGTAATGGTTACGGCGCCGGTGGAATTGCCCAGCCCACCAATATACAGCGAAACATTGTTGTAGGGCTCGCCGGTTTCATTAACCACGCCGCCATTGGCCACCGTGAAATTGCCCGTGCCGTTAAAGCCCACGTTAAGGCCAAAATCGTAATTCAAAGTTGAATTATCCGTCACCACCAGCGTGCCATTGCCGCCCTGGTTGCCGAGTGCAATAACATAGGTCGTATTCAACGTGGAGCCAGAACCGACGGTCACGCTGCCCGTGGCGTTGGTCTCGTCGCCAATAATCAACCCGTAGCCAGAAGTGCTATTGCCAGCAATACTCAGGAGGCCGCCATTGGCCACCGACACTGAGCCATTGCCAAATTCACCCACCACGGCAGTATCGTTTACTGACAAAGATGAGTTGGTGTCCGTCACCAGCACCGTGCCATTGCCGCCACCACTGGTGCCGAGAATGAGCGCACCGCCGACGGAAACATTGCCGCCATTGGCGACCGTCAAGTTGCCGGTTCCGGTGTCTGCCACGGTAAGATCGTTCGTCGTGCTCAAGGTGGAATTGGCATCCGTCACCAAGACCGTGCCATTGGAGCCGCCTTCAAAGCCGATTTCGATGTTGTTGCTGGAACTTACATTGCCGCCGTTGGCCACCGTCAGGGCGCCATTGCCGCTGTCGCCGACCGTGATGTAGGTGGTGTTCAAAATAGAACCGGTATCCGTGACGAGAATGGTGCCATAGCCCGTCGCCTGATAACCGAGCGTGAGACTATCGCCCAAGGTGACATTGCCGCTATTGGCAATCTTAAGATGCGCTTCACCATTGTCGCCCACCGTCATCGGGTTGTTGGTATTCAAAAGGGTGCCCGGGTCGGTGACGTGGATATAATCATGGTCATACTGGTTGACGCCAAAGTCCACCGTGTCCGCATAGATCGACGCGCCCTGCTTAACCGTCAGGCCCGCCCAGACGTCGCTGCTATTGCTCGCATCCGACCCACCGACATACAAGATGCCCGAAGATTGCGTCGCATTGCCGAGATTGCCGCCGAGTGAACCGTCCACCACCAGTTTGCCCTGATTAACGAAGGTGCCGTCGTTGTAGGTTTCATTCGCGTTCAAATACAAATGCCCATGGCCGTCTTTCTCCAGTCCGCCATTGCCGCTGAGGATCCCGCTGAAGGTTGCGTCATGACCATTCGTGTCAATGACATTGGGCACGATCGGGTCAATCAGCGTGATGCTGGCGTTGGAAGTCAGGTCACCGGTGGCCTGGATCGTGCCACCCTGAATGGTGATGCTGCCGTTGCCCGCGCCGATCAAAAGTCCATTGGTGCCGCCGGTCTGAAGCACACCACCATCATTGATGGTCAACGTGCCATTGCCGTCACTGCTCCTGGCCACAATCACGCCGCTGGGAGAATTAACGGTCGCGCCGTTCGTAATCGTCAGGTTGCCGGTGCCGTCATAGCCCACATTAGTCGTGGCTGTCGTACTCAGCACTGAGCCCGGGTCGGTGACGTACACATTGCCCGAGGAGTTGGCCTGGTTGCCGATGGTCAGGCCGTTGCCGTTGCCATCATCGCCATTGATTGAAACATTGCCGCCGTTGGCGACCGTCAAATTGCCGGTGCCGGCATCACCAACTATAATATTATTATGCGTGGTTTGGAGCAGCGAACCGGAATCGCTGACCGACACGTTTCCTGTCGAACCGGCCTGGACGCCGACGCGCACCATGGTGCCAGAAGTGTCAGCTCCGAGGATGGTGACGTTGCCGCCGTTGGCCACGCTCAGGCTGCCGTTGCCCCCATCGCCCACGAAAATGGCGCCTTCATCGTTGCCGGCATAGCCTACGGTCAAATTCGAACCGTTAACCGTCACCGTGCCGTTGGAGCCAGTCTGGTTGCCCACATCAATGGAAATGCGGTTGAGGCCCGTCAGATCGGCATTCAGCGAGGCGCCATTGGCCACCGTCAAATTACCCGTGCTATTGCCGTTGTTGCCCACCAAGACGCCGGCGTTCACACTCAAGGTCGAGCCGGTGTCGGTCACGGTAGCCGTGCCGGTCGAACCGTTGTAGAAACCAAGGTACAGGCCGACGTTAATTGCATTGGTACCGCCAATGGTGGCCGCACCGCCATTGGAAACGGTCAGATTGCCTTCACCGCTGATGCCAATGATGCCGATGTTGGCCGAGGTTAAAGTAGAATTCACTCCGTCCACCAGCACATTGCCGACGGAGTTGGCTTCGTTCGCCACCGAGAGGCTTTGTTGATTATTCGACCAGCCATTAATATTAATGGCACCGCCATTGGTGGCCGACAAATTGCCAGTGCCAAGGTTGCCCACCACGACGCCAGCCACCAGATTCAAAGTCGAGTTGGCGTCGTCAGCCGTCACATTACCCGAGCCGCTGATGCCGTTGCCCAGCATCAAGCTGTTGCCGTTGCCATCGGCGCCATCAATGCTGGCCGCGCCGCCGTTGGCTAACGTCAGAGAGCCATGGCCAAGCAATCCAACATAAGCCGCGCTGCCCGCACTTAACGTCGAATTCGCGTCCGTCACCAGCACGGTGCCATTGCCACTGTTGCCGACATTGAGACCAGTGCCAATGGAGACATTGCCACCATTGGCCACCGTCAAGTTGGCGGTTCCGGCGCCAGCCACGGTCATCCCGTTGCCAGTGCCCAAAGTGGAACCAGTATCGGTCACCAAGACGGTGCCATTACCTACACCACTGGAACCAAGGGTGAGCGAACCGCCTGCGCCGAAAGAACCCCCATTGGCCAGGGTAACACTGCCGTTGCCGCTGTCGCCCACGGTGACGTCATAAGTTACATAAATTTCAGAGGCGGTACCGTTCACCAAAATGGTGCCGTTACTGCCGCCGCCTACCGCGACATCAAGACTGCCGCCAAGTCCAACCCCGCCCCCATTGGCCACCGTCAAATTGCCGCTGCCTCCATAGCCGACGTCCAAGCTTCCCACATTCCAAGCGGAATGGGTGTCGGTCACAAGGACCAAGCCACTGCTGCCGCCGCTGTTACCCACTACGCTAACATTGTGAGCCGTGGCATTGCCGCCATTGGCCATGGTTAGATTGGCGTAGCCGACGTCGCCCACAGTAATGGCGCCAGCCACGTTCAAGGTCGAGTTGGCACCCGTCACCAACACGGCGCCGTTACTGGGGCTGCCTTGCCCAACGTCCAGGCTGGCGGCAGTAACGTTGCCCCCATTGGCTACGGTCAGGCCCGCCGTGCCGTTGACCCCGACCGTCAGCGATTCGCTGGCGGATAAAATAGAGCCGGTATCCGTGACGAGAATTTGGTCGCTATCACCCTGGTTATTGCCAAAGGAAACTTCGCCCGCGTACACACTGCCGCCATTGCCGATCAGCAGATTGGCCGTCGGTGCTCCGACGTACAAGTCGCCGGAGGATTGCGTTGCATTGCCGATGGAGCCCGTCACCACCAGACCGCCGCCATAAACATTGGTGTCGCCGGTGTAAGTGCTCGCGCCCGAAAGCGTCAAATTTCCCGTGCCCACTTTGGTCAGGCTGCCATCACCGGAAAGACTGCCGCTGAAGGTGGTGTCCTCGTTATTAAAGTTGGTCGTCAAGGCCAGCGGGGTGAGCGTGTCGTTGTCCAACACGAAAGAACCGTTGCCGCCCAAGCCGCCCAGGAGCACGCTGCTGGCGCCATTAAAGTCCACGCTGCCGCCATCCAGATTCAACGTGTTATTTTGCAAGGAATTTCCGTTGAGCACATTCAGCACACCCGCGCTAATTTTGGTCAACGAACCATTGGCGTTAAACGCTCCTGACAACGTCGCATTCATCCCGTTGGTATCAATGGTCGAGGTCGTCCCGTTCACCAATGTCGTGGTGATGGACGTCGTCAAATCACTGCCAGTAACTTGCAGCGTGCCGCCGGCGAAGTTGAACGCATAAGTGCCTGTGCCACTCGCAATACCGTTCGTGCCCCCGACGGCCAAGGTGCCTCCGTTGAGATTGACCGTGGCGTTGCTGCCGTTCTGCGCAGCCAAAATAACGCCGCCACTAGCGCTGACCGTGCCACCATTTGCAATGCTCAGGTTGGCCGTGCCAGCGCCACCCACCCTCAAAAAGCTGGTCATGCTCCAAAGCGTGCCCGTGTCGGTGACATAAATATTTCCAAACGAGTTTGCTTGTGTACCGATAATTCCGCTGCCTGCCGAAGTGAGTGAAAATCCGGATTCAATCAGCAGCGTGGTCGCGAGGGTGCTGCTGGAGCTGAAGCCCACCGTGATGCCCTTTGAAGACGCATTAGCGGTGGAAATAACCGGCTGGTTGGCGCCGCTGGTATCGATGGTGACACCGAAAGTGGAATCCGGCAGGCCATTCGACCAATTCGCGGGATTATTCCAATCCGTGCTGGTTCCGCCAACCCAGTTCGTTCCAAGCGACGCGTGCGCTGTCGAAGAAAAAATGGAACCGAACCCGATTGCCAGGGTCAACACCACCGATGGAACAATTGCGGACCATCGACGCCCCCCGGAGGGACGTTTCAGCGTGCAAAATGCACGACGCAAGACGGATGAGCACTGGGCAAGACGGTAGTGTGGCAGCATTAGCGTAAAATGTAAGGCTTCCCAACCCCATCGAATGAGATCGGGAACATCCCCCAAACTATCGGGAAGTCAGTGGGCAGGGAAGCACATTCCAGACCATTCGTAAAAAAGTTGTCTTTTCCCGGTTTTTTTTGGGGTTAAATCCTTAGAGTAACGTGTTTTGCGATAGGATAATAACGCTGGGTAAATCCTAAATTCAATCTGTTCTTTACGCCGTTATTTTGGCAGGTTTTTAACCTAGATATTGTTCAGATTTTAACAAGTATAAAATACAATAGATTAAAAATAATTACTTAATATCTCAAGCAATCCCCTCTACCTTTAACGCAAATTCACGCTCCGACCTTCGGCGGCGGAGAGGTATCCAGCGTAAATCACATTCACACATTCCACCGCCAAATCAATGCCCGAGCGTGGCTCCCGGTCTTCGCGGATGGCCTCGACAAAATCGGCGATTTCCTGCGCAAACCCGCGGAACCAGTCTTCGTCGCAACTTGGACGGTTCCAGCCGGCCTTGGTTTCGAGCTTTTCGGTGAAATATTCCGGTTCAAAAACATCGGCGGCGGGCGCGTAGGTTTCGATGGCATCGTTGGCGGTCAAATTGGCCTTGATAACCCCGTCAGTCATGTACGCGCTCACCCGCGTGTTCAAGCCGCCCAGCCCGGCATCGCTTACAATCACGCTGGCCCGCGTGCCATCCTCAAAACGAATGACCAGATTGGCCCAGTTTTCCACGTCCACCGGATTGGCGCTGATCCATTGGTGCGCACCGGCCTGCCGAGCCGTGTCCGATGCCGTGCTGTGCACCAAGTCGGCCGTGTCCGCCAGCACCGAAACCGCGCGGATGCCCCGGCCTTGCCGCACCTGGCCCTCCCATTGCTTGAGATGCAGGCACGCGCCGACGGAATGCACCCCCATCCGCAACAGCACGCCGCCGCCGGTGGATTTCCATTCTCGCGAAAATACCGAGTTGGAACCCGAGTGATTTTCCTCCGCGCGCAGTTCGAGCACCGAGCCCTTGGCCGCCGCAATCAGCCGGCGCATTTTATCAATCGGCGGCGCGTACACCCAGTTTTCCGCATAACAAAAACGCACGCCGTTGCGCGCCACGGCTTCGCGCACGGCCTCAGCATTGCGCCGCGCGCCTTCCCACATTTTGACGCGCGACACTTTTTTGCCGATGGGTTCGGGGTCGCCCGGTTCGCCAAAATAGCCCGTGAGCGGCTTTTCCATGATGATGTGCTTGCCCGCGTCGGCCGCGCGAATGGCAAATTCATGATGCCGCGCCGGCGGCACGCAGAGATCCACCACGTCAATGTCCTTGTGCGCCAGCAGCGCGGCAAAATCATCGGTGACAAAGGAAACATTAGCGTCTTTGGCAAACGCCGCCGCGCTCGCCTGGGTCTGGGCGCAGACGCCGCGCACTTCGACAAGACCCTTGGGCAACTTGGCATAGTTAGCCAGATGCATCCGCGCCCCATACCGCGCCCCCACCATGCCAATGCCGAGTGTTTTCATGAGAGATTACTTGAGGTTCCGGAGAGCAATGACAAGAACGTTTACTGGAGTCATGAGTTTCCAAATACCATTGCCTTCATTACTGAAAGGGCTCATGGAAGGAGGTAAGTTCACCCCTAGCCTACCCCGCTATGAAGCTACTGAATACCCGCCCGAATTTTGTTTGGATGGCCGCCCTCGCCCTCGCGTTGTCCACCCCGGCCCGCGCCCAGAATAATGCGTCTACGGCCGCTTCCGCGCCAACAGCCGCCGCGACGGCTCCAGTGGTCACCGGCGCGACGACGTCCAACAAGGATGTTTCCAAGCTCAAGCACTACGTCATCACCGATTATGGCGCGGTGGCGGACGGCAAGACGCTGAACACGGCCTTTATTCAAAAGGCGATTGATACGGCCACAGCCGCGGGCGGCGGGGTGTTGGAAATTCCCAAGGGGGCGTTCCTGAGCGGCTCCATTTTTCTCAAGCCGGGCGTGGATCTTTTTCTGGACGAGGGCGCGGTGCTGCTGGGGTCGCAAAACATTCAGGACTATCCGAAGCAGATGACGCGCATCGAGGGGCATTTTGAGCCGTGGCGCCTGGCGCTGGTCAATGTGTGGAACATGAGCCACGTGCGCATCGGCGGGACGGGCCAGCTCAATGGCAACGGCGCGCCGTTCTGGGCCGATTTTTACGCGCGGCGCACGGCGGACCCGGCTGGCACGACCAATCTGGGCGTCGAGCGCGCACGGTTGATGTTCATTGACCGTTGCGACGACGTGCGCGTTGAAAACATTTCCTTCCAAGATTCCCAATTTTGGAACCTGCACGTGTTCCACAGCCACGACGTGTTCATCTCCGGTCTGCACATCAACGCGGCGTCGCCGCTGACGGGCGGTCGCAGCCCCAGCACCGACGGCATTGATGTGGACAGCTGCCAGAACATCACCATCCAGACCTGCCAGATTTCCAACAACGACGACGACATCGCGCTGAAGGGCAGCAAGGGCCCACACGCGGATTTGCTGACAGACAACCCACCGGACGAAAATATCCTCATCCAAAGCTGCACCATCGGCGACGGCAACGGCCTGCTCACGTGCGGCAGCGAGGCGACCATTGTGCGCAATGTCTTGGTGCGCAATTGCATCATCTACGGCAACGCCAAGATGCTCACCCTCAAACTCCGCCCCGACACCCCGCAGCATTATTCGAATATCACGGTGGACGGCATCACGCTCAACGGCACGGGCTCGATGATCAACGTCGCGCCGTGGAACCAATTTTTCGACCTGCAAGGCCAGCAAGGGCCGACGCGCAGCCTCGACCACATCGTCGTGCGCAACATCACCGGCAATTTTGGCTCGTTCGGCTCCATCCGTGGCAACGTGCCCAATCCCCAGCGCGGAACCATGGGCGACACCATCAACGATTTCACGATCGAGAACATCAACGTGAATCTCCGCAACCCCGGCTTCTCGCGTGGTGAGGTGAATAATTTTGTCTTTGATAATGTGGTCGTGAATGGCCAGCCCGTCGAAACACCCGCGGCCACTGCCGGTGGATTTGGGCGAGGCGGGCCTGGTGCGGCCCCAGCGGCACCAGCCGTAACTGATGCGCCGATGGTTCCGGCAAATTCCCCCACGCCTGTGACACAGCCCCCGGCGGCGGCGGGTGCATCTTCGCCGTAGGGATATGCTCTTTGCTTTAAAAATCCACCGGGTTGGACTTAAAGCTCTGCTGCTTTGGGCCTATTTTTTAGTAGCTTCATCTGCCCAAAGTTGGGCGCTCGGCCAGCCGCCGTATGTCGAATCCACCGCCAGCGCCGGCAGTTTTCCGTTAGTGCAGGGCAACAACACTGCCACGCTGTATGTTGATTCAACCGACTGGCCGGGAGTGGTGCGCGCCGTGGGTGATTTGCAGGCAGACCTCAACCGTGTCACCAGCCACACCCCCGCCATCGCGCATGATGAAAAAAGTCTGGCCCCGCAAATGGTCATCATCGGCACCATTGGCAAAAGCCCCGTCATTGACCAATTGATCCGCAATAAAAAAATTGCTGCCACTGCCATCACTGACAAGTGGGAATCGTTTTTTCTCCAGACGGTGGCCAATCCCCTGCCCGGCGTCGCCAGCGCGCTGGTCATCGCCGGCAGTGACAAGCGCGGCACGATTTACGGTATTTATGATTTGTCCGAGCAAATCGGCGTGTCGCCCTGGTATTGGTGGGACGACTCCACGCCCGCGCACCACGACGCACTGTTTATCAAAGCAGGCAAGTACCAACAGGGCGAACCGAGCGTCAAATACCGCGGCATCTTCTTTAACGACGAGTCGCCGGACCTGACCAACTGGATCAAGGAAAAATTCGGCCTCGTCGCGGGCCTGAACAACGTCGCCAACTACAACCATGAATTTTACACGAAAGTTTTTGAACTGCTGTTGCGCTTGAAGGCCAATTATCTCTGGCCCGCGATGTGGAATAACGCGTTCAACGAGGACGACCCGGAAAATCCAAGACTCGCCGATGAGTACGGCATCGTCATGGGCACTTCACACCAGGAGCCGATGCTCCGCGCCCAAAAGGAATGGGACCGCCTCCGCCAGGGCAACTGGAATTACGGGCAAAATCCCGCGGCGCTCGAAAAATTTTGGGACGAGGGTGTGAAGCGCAATAAAGATTACGAAAGCATCTACACCCTCGGCCTGCGCGCAGAAAACGATAGCGGCGCACCCGTCGGCGCCGCGGTGACCGAGCAAATCGTCGCCGTACAGCGCAAAATTCTCGCCCAGGAAATTAATCCCGACGTGACCAAGATTCCGCAGCTCTGGTGCCTCTATAAAGAAGTGCAGGGCTACTATGACAATGGATTGCGTGTGCCCGACGACGTGACGCTCCTCTGGGCCGAGGATAATTGGGGTGACGTGCGCCGCCTGCCCACTGCCGCCGAACGACAGCGCAGCGGCGGTGCGGGCATTTATTACCATTTTGACTATCATGGCGGCCCGCGCAGCTACCAGTGGGTCAACACCAGCCCGATTGCCAAAATCTGGGATCAAATGAGCCTCGCCAAACAATACGGAGCGGACCGCATCTGGATTGTGAACGTCGGCCACTTCAAGGGCTACGAATTCCCGATGGAGTTTTTTCTCAACCTGGCCTGGGATTCTTCGAAATGGACCAATGCCAATCTCAATGAGTACACGCAGCAATGGGCCGCGCGGGAATTTGGCGACCAATACGCCGGGGATATTGCGCAGCTCATCGAAAAATACACCCGCTATAATGGCCGGCGCAAACCCGAGCTACTGGAACCCTCCACCTACAGCCTGGTTGACTATCAGGAAGCCGACACGGTGGTAAATGATTATCAGGCTCTCATTTCCCAAGCTGAAGATATTTACGCCAAGCTGCCGCAAAACAAGCGCGACGAGTTTTTCCAACTAGTTTTGTTGCCGGTAAAAGCCTCGACGCAAGTGAATGAAATGTACGTCGCTGCCGCCAAGAATGCGCTTTACGCCACCCAGGGCCGTGTCAGCGCCAACGCATTCGCCGACCAATGCCGGGCCTTGTTTAAAGCCGACGCGGATCTCAAAGAAACCTTTAACCAGGTGGCCGGCGGAAAGTGGGCTCACTTCATGGACCAGCCACACATCGGCTACACGACGTGGCAAGACCCGCCCCAGAATCGGTTGAATTTTCCGCTGGTTCAGGTTGCGCCGTCGGCCGAAGCGGCGTTGGGCGTGGCCATCGAAGGCTCTGCACTCGCGTGGCCCGGCGCGACGGCTGAAGCAGTGTTGCCTCAATTCGATCTCTTCAATCAACAACGCCATTACGTGGACGTGTTCAACAAGGGCCTGACCGCATTTGATTTTTCCGCCACCGCCAGCGACCCATGGATTGTGCTCAGCGCAACCCAAGGTAAAATCGATCAGGAACAGCGCTTGTGGGTCAGCATTGATTGGAGTAAAGCGCCCAAGGATTTGGCTACTGGTTCGGTGAAAATCACCGGCGCGAACGGCACGGTCACCGTGAAGGTGGAGGCCTTCAAGCCTGCGGGCCCCACGTTCAATTCCGGCCTGTTTTTTGTCGAAGGCGAAGGTGTGGTGTCCATCGAAGCCGAGCATTATTCAAAAAAAGTTGCTGTCGGTCCCGCACAATGGGAGCGCATTGAGGGCTACGGCCATACGCTCTCGGCCATGCGAGCGACCGCGCCCGTGGATGCCCCAAGTGCGACACCCGAGCAGAATGCCCCCTGTCTCGAATACCAGATGTTGCTGTTCAATTCCGGCCAGGTCACAACTTACTTAACTGTGGCGCCGACGCTCAATTTTGTTCCCGGTCGCGGCCTGCAAGTGGCGGTATCCTTTGATGACCAAACTCCGCAAATCCTTACCCTCGTGCCCGCGAATTTCACCGCGCAAAACGGCAACCGGGACTGGGAGGAATCCGTCAAAGACAATGCGCGTTATATAACTTCCACGCACACCATCACTGGCACCGGCTACCATACCTTGAAAGTATGGATGATTGATCCGGCCGTCGTCCTGGAGAAAATCGTGGTGGACGCGGGTGGCTTGAAGCGCAGCTACCTCGGCCCGCCGGAAAGTTTTATGAGCGGCCCGCTGCCCCGGTAGTTTCATGGTAAATTTAAAAATATTCCCGGGTCGAGGCGATTGACACTGGCGGTCGCGCTTGGGTAAGATATCTCCTTATACCTCGGCCGAATCCCCACCCGGCATTACCCCTTACTCAGCCCCACTTTGTTACTTCCGATGCGAAATCGTTTTAGCATCCCTGCGTTAGTGCTGCCCTTGGGCCTCCTCGGCCTGGCGCTCGGGGCGCAAACTGACCCCAAGCCAGCGGCGGCAACATCGGCTAACCCCCCGGCGCAACTCGACGCCCGTTTTCAAACCACGGTGCGCCCGTTTTTAGACACCTATTGTTTTGAGTGCCATGACGCCGACACGCATAAGGGCGGGCTTAATCTGGCGGCCTACACCAGCTTCGATTTAGTCGTCAAAGACTTCCGCCGGTGGAACACCTTGCTCGGAAAACTCAAGCGGGGCGAAATGCCGCCAAAGGAGGCCGACGCCCATCCCACCGCGGCCCAATTGCAACCCATCGTGGAGTGGATTCAGGCGATGCAGGCCGAAGAAACGAAAAACAACGCGGGCGACCCCGGCTTGGTTTTTGCGCGGCGATTAAGCAATGCGGAATACGACTACACCATCCGCGATTTAACCGGCGTGGATATCCAGCCCGCCAAGGAATTCCCTGTGGATCCCTCCAATGAGGCGGGCTTTGACAACTCGGGCGAATCGCTGACGACCTCGCCCGAGTTGGTCAAAAAATATCTGGACGCCGCCCAGCTCGTGGCCGACCACATCGTCTTCAAGCCCGACGGCTTCACCTTTGCGTCGATGCCCATGGTGGCGGATGAAGACCGGGACAACTACGCGGTCCATCGCGTCGTGGATTTTTATAAACAACTCGGGCTAACCCTCAGCGAGAAATCCGGCAATTACATGGGCGAGTCACTGGACTACGCCGATTATTTTCTCGCCGCCTGGCGCTACCAACATCGCGCGGCCCTCGGCCAGCGCAGCGCCACACTGGACGATTTTGCGAAAGACGCCAAACTCAGTCCCAAATATCTGAAAACCCTCTGGTCGGTGCTCAATGCCTCCGGCGAAAAAACCGGCCCCCTTGCGGCCGTTCAAGCACGGTGGAAAAATTTGGGCGAACCCGTGCAAGGCAAAGAATCGGACAACGTCAAAGTCGGCTGCGGGTATATTCGCGACCTCATCGTGGGCCTGCGCCCACTGGTGAAGGCGGAATTTGCCAACTTGGTTGCCAATGCCAACAAACTGGCCGACGGCTCGCAAACCATCGTGCTGTGGAAAGACCGGCAATATGCCACCAACCGCATGACTTATGCCGGCCACGCCCTCGACCTCGACATGTCCGGCTATGCCAAGACGGACCCGGCCTTGCTTATCCCTGACGCGGTCCAAGATCGGGCCCGGTATGAAGATTCGTTCAAGCGATTCTGCGCCATTTTCCCCGATGCGTTCGTCGTCTGGGAACGCGCGCGGATGTTTTTGACCAAAGCGAGCGATATTACCTCGGATTTGTCCGGCCATCGCCTGCTGACTGCCGGGTTTCACAGCCAGATGGGCTATTTCCGCGACGACGCGCCGCTGTGCGCGCTCGTGCTTGATGATGCGCAAAAACACCAGCTCGATAATCTGTGGAATGAACTCAATTTCATCACCCAGCAACCCATCCGGCAGTATAAACAATTCCTCTGGTTCGAGCGCGGTGAGCCGCCCAGCTTGCTGACGGACCCGGCGTTCAACGAGTTCCGCCCCGAAGATGAAAACATCACCGACGAACCCGTCATTAAAAAACTGGGCGAGGCGTACTTCGCCAAAGTGAAAAATGCCGACCTCGGCGACACGGTAAACCAGGTGGTGCAGGATTATTTCGTCAGCATGAACGCCAATATCCGCGCCTTTGAGCAGCAGGAAAAAGCCGCGGAACCCAGCCACCTGCAATCCTTGCTGGATTTCACCGAGCGCGCCTTCCGCCGGCCCTTGTCCAAAGCGGAAAAGGACGACATCCTGGCCTTCTACTATTCGTTGCGCAAACAGGACATCAGCCATGAAGATGCCATCCGCTTTTCGGTCGCCAGCGTGTTGATGTCGCCTTCCTTCTGCTTCCAGATGAGTTTGCCGAATGCCAAACCCAGCCCGGGCCAAAGTGCCCAGCCGTTGACGGATTACGAATTGGCCAGCCGGTTGAGTTATTTTCTCTGGTCCAGCATGCCCGACAAGGAACTGCTCGCCCACGCCGCCGCCGGAGATTTGCATCAGCCCAAAGTGCTGGCCGCCCAGGCCCAGCGCATGATGCAGGACGACCGCATCCGGGGCCTCGCAACTGAGTTCGGCGGCAACTGGCTCGACATTCGCCGTTTCGAGGAACACAACGCCGTGGACCGCGAGCACTTCCCCAGCTTCACTAACGACCTGCGCGAAGCGATGTTTCAGGAGCCCATTCGCTTCTTTGCGGATGTCGTGCGCCAAAACAGCTCCGTCCTCGATTTCCTGTACGGCGACTACACGTTTGTGAATCCTGTGCTCGCCCAACACTACGGCATGCCGGTGCCCCCAGGCGGCCCGAATGATTGGGTGCGGATTGATGACGCCCAAAAATACCAACGTGGCGGCATCCTGCCCATGGCGGCTTTCCTGACCAAAAACGCGCCCGGTTTGCGCACCAGTCCGGTCAAGCGCGGTTACTGGGTCGTGAGCAAATTGCTGGGCGAATACATCCCCGCCCCGCCGCCGAACGTCCCCGCCTTGCCGCCCGATGAATCCAAAATGGGCAACCTGACTCTGCGCCAAGCCCTGGATCAGCATCATGCGGATCCCAATTGCGCCAGTTGCCACGAAAAATTTGACGCTTTTGGCCTCGTTTTTGAAGGCTTTGGCCCCATCGGCGAATCGCGCACGCTCGACCTCGGCAATCACCCGGTGGATACCCGCGCCACCTTCCCCGACGGCACCGACGAAACCGGTCTCGCTGGCCTGCGCGATTATTTGCGCACCAAGACCCAGGACGAATTCCTTGACAACCTCGCTCGTAAACTGCTGGTATACGCCTTAGGAAGAAGCCTCCTGCCGTCGGATGAACCCCTCATCGCCGATATGCACCAAAAACTATCCGCCAACGGATACCGCTTTGACACTCTGGTCGAGAGTATCATCACCAGCCCGCAGTTTTTAATGAAACGCGCGCCCGCTTCCACGAGTTCCGCCCATCTCGCCAGCCTGACCCCATGAACAACAATATCGTCAGGAATCCCTACCAACTTTCGCGTCGGCGTTTTCTCCGCGGTGCGGGCGTGGTGATGGCGCTGCCGTGGCTCGAGTCCATTCCCGTCTGGGGTGCGGATACCATGCCAGCCAAAGGCCAGGCAGCTGTCTTCCCCAAGCGCATGGCCGTGCTGTTCATGGCCAACGGCATCAACCCCAACCATTGGTCGGCCGAAGGTGCTGGCGCCGACATGAAGCTGGGCGAAAGTCTCACTCCGCTAGAGCCAGTTAAAACCAAGATTAATTTCATCAAGGGTCTCTTTAATAAAGCCGCTACGGGCGTCGGCATCCATCCGGGCATGACCGGCAACCTGCTCTCCGGCATGCCGCTGACCAAGGGCGCGGAATTGCATGGCGGCGTCAGCATGGATCAGGTGCTGTCGAATCACCTTGGCGACCAGACCGTGCAACCCAGCATGGTCATCGGCTGCGAACAACCCGTCACCGGCTATCACGAGACGAATTACTCGATGGCCTACAGCTCGCACATTTCCTGGTCGAGCGTGACCTCCCCGGTGCCGATGGAAGTTTATCCCTCGCTGGCCTTCGACTGCCTCTTTGACAACAAGGGCAACCAGCGCGACCAGAGTGTCCTCGACCGCGTAATGGACCAAGCTGCCACTTTGGGCCGACAGGTTAGTTCCACCGACAAAGCCAAGCTGGACGAATATCTCACCAGCGTGCGCGAGGTGGAAGTCCGTGCCCAAAATATGCGCGCCGCCAAAGCCAAGGCCGACGCGAATGCCCAAGGCGCCAGCCAGCCAGTCATCACGATGAAGCGCCCGGACAATGGCCTGCCCGAGGACATCCGCGAGCACATGCGCCTGATGTGCGATATTTTGGCGCTCGGTTTTCAAACGGACAAGACCCGCATCGCCACCCTTCTGCTTTGCCGCGATATTTCCGGTCTGTTCTATCCCTTCCTCAACGTCTCGCTCGCCCACCACCTGGCCAGCCACCACGATACGACGGACGATTTCCTCCGCATCAACCAGTACTACACCAGCCAGTTCGCCTATCTGATTCAGAAGCTCGATTCCATGCCCGAAGGCGAAGGCACCGTACTCGACAATTGCGGCCTCATTTTCATGTCCAATATGTGGTCGGGGACTTCGCACGACAGCTCCAAGGTGCCGTTGCTGACTGCGGGCAATCTCGGCGGTACACTCGAAAGCGGCCGCGTGCTCGATTACTCCAAATCCGGCGACCAAAATCGCAAGCTCTGCAGCCTGTACCTCTCCATCATGGACCGCATGGGCGTGAAGCTGGACAAGTTTGGCGATGCCGATACTCGGCTCGAAGGAATTTAGTTTGGCTCACCGCTCGCCGGCGGCGGCTCCCCGTCGGCATACCCCTGAGGATTATTTGATGAAAAAAACCTTAATCGGCCTCGCCATCTTTGTAAATCTGCTCGCCGACGCGAATCCGGCCTTCGCTGCCGCCTCGCCCTATCCCACCCGCGACCCCAACACCCCTGGTTACGTCAAGGCCAAGGTTATTCAAGACCCCGGCAATCCCCCGGCTGACGCCGAAGGCAATTTCATCATCGGCCCAAATTATTTTCCCGCGCCGGAATACCGCTTAATGCCCGGTGTGCCGCAGGGCGATATTTACACCTTTGATTGGAACTCGACCGAAAGCAAAATTTATCCCGGCATCGCGCGCGATGTGCTGGGCACGGCGGATCCCGCCGACCCGGCGAAGCTCGTGGTCACGACCAGCCATCCCGCACCCTACACGCGCCAAATCGGCGTCTTTGTGCCGAAACAATACGTCGCCGGCACCCTCGCGCCATTCACCGTCGGCGCCGACGGCGTGGACACCGGCATGTTTCTCGTGCTGAACAACCTCATCGGCGAACATAAAATTCCCGTGATGATCGGCATTTCCATCCAAAACGGCAGCGGCGACGCCCAGGGCAGCGAACGCGGTCTGGAATACGACACCATGTCGGGCAAATACGCGGAATTTATCGAGAAGGAAATTCTGCCGGAAATTGAACGACGTTATAATGTAAAACTGACCAAAGACCCCGAGGGCCGCGCCACCATGGGCACCAGTTCCGGCGGTTCGGCGGCTTTTTCCATGGCGTGGTACCACCCCGAACTCTACCACCGCGTCCTCACCTATTCCGGCACCTACGTGAATCAGCAATGGCCGTTCAACCCGCAATCACCCCACGGCGCCTGGGAATATCACGAACACCTCATCCCGCAAAATCCCGTCAAGCCCATCCGTCTGTGGTTTGAAGTCAGCGACACCGACCTGCTCAACCCCAATCCCCTGCGCGACAATATGCACGACTGGGTCATCGCCAACGAGAACATGGCCAAGGTGCTCGCGGCGAAAGGTTATCACTACCAATTTGTCTTCGCCCGACACGCCGTGCATGGCGATGGCAATGTGAAACAGCAAACGCTCCCCGAGGCGCTGGAATGGCTCTGGAAGGGTTACCCCATTGCCCCGGCGAAATAATTTTTAAACAACCGTCCACCCCTTATCTTACCTCATGAATAAAAAACTGCTTACCTCCGCTCTCTGCTTCACCCTTGTCTCCGGCGCCAATCCCGCCCTCGCCGCGGGCGGCGGCCCACACACCCGCGACCCACACACTCCCGGCTACGTGGACGCCAAGGAAATCACCGACGGCCAGAATCCCTCGGCCAACGACGACGGCAATTTCATTATCGGCCCGACGCACAACCCCGCCCCGGAAATGGCCGTCAACGACAGCGTTCCGCACGGCACGGTTTATAATTTCACGATGAGTTCTACCGACAGCAAAATGTATCCCGGCATCCATCGCGACGCCGTGGGCCGGGCCGATCCCAATAATCCCGCCGGCATGATCGTGAACAGTTACGCCGCGCCCTACACCCGAAAATTGGCAGTGTATGTGCCCGCACAATACGTCCCCGGCACGGCTGCGCCGTTCATCGTCGGCGCCGACGGCGTGGACAACGCTTTGTTCACCGTGCTGGACAACCTCATCGCCAAGAAGAAAGTACCGGTGATGATTGCGATTTCCATCGGCAATGGTGGTGACGACGCCCAGGGCAGCGAACGCGGTCTTGAATACGACACCATGTCCGGCAAATACGCTGAATTCGTCGAATCCGAAGTCCTGCCCCTCGTCGAAAGCAAATACAACGTAAAGTTGACCAAAGACCCCGAAGGCCGCGCGACCATGGGCGGCAGTTCCGGCGGCTCGTGCGCCTTAATCATGGCGTGGTATCACCCGGAACTTTACCACCGCGTGCTCACCTATTCGGGCACCTATGTGAACCAACAGTGGCCCTTAAATAATCCCGAGACCCCGCATGGCGCGTGGGAATTCCACGAACACCTCATCCCCAACAGCCCGGCCAAACCCATTCGCATCTGGATGGAAGTCGGCGACCGCGACAATTTCAACCCCAATGTCCAGCGCGACAATATGCACGACTGGGTCGTCGCCAATGAGAACATGGCCAAGGTGCTCGCCGCCAAAGGCTATCACTACCAGTTTATTTTCGCCCGCAACGCTGGCCACACCGACCGCGCCGTCAAAGCCCAGACCTTTCCCGAAGCCCTCGTCTGGCTCTGGAAGGGCTACCCGATTGAAGGCGCGAAAGATGCAGCGGCAGTGCCCGCAGCTCCGCAAAAATAAAAACACTACTTAATTCCCAGCAGCTTCCGCGCATTCCCGCCCAACACCAGTGCCAGTTCCTTTTTAGTCAGCCCGGATTTTTTGACCTCGTTCAATGGCCGCGAAAAATCCGGCTCTTTCTGTTCTTTGGGAAAAACCCGCAGCGGATAATCTGTGCCGAATAAAATGCGTTCCGCGCCGACGGCGTCCACCACCGTGCGGTAAACCCGCTGGTCATACAACAACGGACTCGCGGCGGTATCATAGTAAACATTCTGCAAATCTTTCTTCACCGCCGGGTGCAACGCGAGCAAGGGCAGCAACCCGCCCCAATGCGCGAAGATGAAGGTGGTCTGCGGATGCTTCCGCGCCAGTCTTTGATAATCCCGCAGCGGCGCGCCCACAAACCCGTGGTAATCCCGCCCCGCCGCTTCGGGCACGTGCAGATTCACCGGCATTTTTTCCTGCGCGGCCCACGCCAGCACTTTTTCCCAAATCGGATTATCCATCGCAAAACTCTGCGCCGCGGGGAAAATTTCCCCGATGCCGGCAAACCCTGTGTCTCGTGCAAATTTCAAATCATCGAGGACAACTTTCCCCGCCAGCGGTTGCGCACTCGCAAAAATCGTAAACCGGTCCGGACTGGCCTTTAGCCATTTCGCCATCTCCAAATTATGCCAGCGACAGGTCTCCTGCTTTTCCCAATACCAACCGAGTAACACGCAGCGTTCGACGCCTGCCGCATCCATCGCCCGCAGCATTTGTTCCCGCGTCGCGAAGCCTTGCAGCGATTTTTTGCCATCCGGACGTGGCCCGACCAACTGCGCCCAGTGATGCTCGCCCCGGGCTTTTGCCCACTTCACCGGGTTGGCAAAAATCTCCGGCGGATACGCGTGCGTGTGGGCGTCAATAATTCCCGGCATACGGCTCAACGACTTCTTGGACTTTTTTTTCATTCGTTGGCCTCCGTGTGCTCGGCCCCCGCGTTGGACTCCAGCTCATGGGGCAGCACCACGTAATAAGAGCAGAGCCAGAAACTCCACGACCACTTGTAAAAAAACCAGGGAAAGATGAGCCCAATGGCCAGCCCCAGCCCCACCGCCAGCGGTAGGGACATCCACCCGTGCACAAACGCCACCGCGATGGGCCCCATCAAGCCAAAGACTGTCACGCCGTAGTTCCACACCATCGCGCCGAGGTAAAAGCCGTCGCCCCGCGCCCACCGCTGCCCGCACGCCGGACAAGCCGGCTGCAGGCGCATCCACCGGCCAAAACGCAGCGGCGCACCGCAATTCGGGCACTGCCGCCGAAAGCCGCGCGCGAGAACCTGACTGGGGGTGACGTTCATTTCACCGCCAAACTACCCGCAATCGGCCCCGAAATCAATCGGGATAGCCTTGACGCCCTAGGGGGTGGTTTTTTAAAGTATCTGTTCCGTAATTATTGCCTGATGGTGTAACGGTAGCACAGCAGACTCTGACTCTGCTTGTCATGGTTCGAATCCATGTCGGGCAACCATTTCTCCGCGCAGGGGTTTATTCTTCAGCCACCATGCGCTTTTTGCCTTCATTTTATCGCTGGGTGGGGGGGTTGACGTTGCTGGTGGTGGGACTCGCGTTCGCCCAGCCTCCCTTCGGTGGTGGCGGGCCTGACCCTAACAACCCCGGTGGCGGTTTTGGCGGGGGATTTGGTCGCGGTGGTGGCTTTGGCCGAGGTGGACGACGCGGCGGGGGCTTCGGGGGTGGTGGTGGATTCGGAGGAGGCTTCGGCGGTGGTTATGGCGGCAACGGCCCCTATGTGCGCCTTGAAGGCGGCGGGGTCGTCAATGAAGACACCGTGAAAACCGCCCGCGAAACCCAAGGCCACAGCGTGGACTTGCCCACGTGGAAAAACACCCCCGGTTTTGCCGATGATACCTTCACCTTCGCCCGCATCCTGTTCCATAACGCGCCGGGCGCGCGCCGACTGGGCTGGTGGGTGGATTATCCCGACGCCGACGTCAACTTTTCCTACCGTCTCCAGCAGTTCACCTCCATGAAGGTGGACCCCAACTGCCGGGTCATCCGCCTCACCGACCCCGACCTGAGCCACTACCCGTTCATCTACATGGAACATGTGGAAGGCATCCAGTTGACGCTCGAAGAAACCCGCGCGCTCCACGCCTACCTGCTCACCGGCGGCGCGCTGATGATCAACGACACCTGGGGCGACGACGCAGCGGAACACTTTATCGCCCAAATGAAGCGCGTGCTGCCCGAGCGCTCGCCCGTCGAACTCAAGATGGACCATCCGATTTTCCACTGTCTCTTCGACCTCTCGGGGCCCGTGAATAATTTGCAGGTGCCGACGATGCAATTCCTCAACTACAACTACGACCCCCACGACCCCAATTCCAAACCCACCCGCCCGCGCGACTACGGCTGGCAGGATGTCCATATCCGCGCCTGGCTCGACGACAAGCAGCGCATCATGGTCATTTTCATCAACAACTCCGACGTCAGCGACGGCTGGGAACGCGAAGGCGAAAACGAAACCTACTTCCACCTCTTCTCTGAAAAAATCGCCTACCCGCTCGGCATTAACATCGTCTATTACCTGATGACGCACTGAGGATTAAAAAACAAGCAGAGTCAGAGTCTGCTGTGTGTAACTTAATGCCCGCCTTCTAAATCTCCGGGCTTCAGCAGTGGCGCAAAGACGCCCTTGTTCGCGGCCTTCATGTAGGCTTCCTTGGCGGTGATGGTGCCGTCTTTCACGCGGTTCATCAGGCTGCCGTCCATCGGAATCATCCCGTCGGCAAAGCCGCTCTCGATAATGTTGCGGATGTTCGCAATCTGACCGCTGCGAATCGTATTCGGCAAAGCCTCATGCGTGAGCAGAATTTCGTGCACCGCGCAACGACCCTTGGGGATGCGTTTGCATAAGAGCTGCGCGACGACCCCCGCCAGGCACCCGGCGAGCATCACGCGTACCTGGTTCTGCTCCTCCGCGGGAAAAGTGTTGATGATGCGGTCCACCGTCTTCGGCGCGTTGTTGGTGTGCAGTGTGCCAAACACGAGCATGCCCATGGACGCGCAACCGAGCGCGAGCTTGATGGTCTCCAACTCGCGCATTTCACCGAGCAGCAAAATATCCGGGTCGTGGCGCATCGCGCCCTTCAGCGCCGCGGCAAACGACTGTGTGTGCTCGCCCACTTCGCGGTGCACAATCACGGATCTCTTAATCGGGTGCACGAACTCAATCGGGTCCTCAATCGTGATGATGTGCTTCGAAAGATTCGTGTTAATATAGTCAATCATCGCCGCCAGCGTGGTGGACTTGCCGCTGCCCGTCGGCCCGGTGACCACGACCAAACCCTGGTCGAGGTGGCAAAACTTTTTCAGCGCCTCGGGGAGCTTCAAATCCTCGAACGACATGATTTTCGCCGGAATCTGGCGAAACACCGCCGCCATGCCCCAGTGGTTGTACAAATAATTGCCGCGAAACCGCGCCAGCCCCGGCACTTCATGCGCCAGGTCGAGGTCGCGACGCTCCAGATAATCCTTCCACCGGCGCTCGGGGACGAGTTCCTTGAGGTACATCTCCATCGTCGCCGCATCAAGCGGCTTATCCCCAATCGCCACCAGCGAGCCCGACGCCCGCGCCTTCGGCGGCAGTCCAATCGTCAGGTGCAGGTCGGACCCGCCCTTGTCGAGCAACGTGCGCAGCAATGTGTCAATGGCGGCCATGGGTTACGCTATTTTAGCCCTAATCACACGGTTGGAAATATTCGTCAGGGCGACTTCGCCCGTGATTTTACCTTTTTCGTAAAGATTAAAGACCACGTTATCCATCAGGCACATGCCTTCGCGCACGCCCGTCTCCATCGTGTTGCGCAGGCCGGAGGACTTGCCTTCTTTAATCAACGCCTGGATCGCCGTATTGCTGACCAAAATTTCGCACGCGAGCACCAGCCCGCCATCCTTCGCGGGCAATAATCTTTGGCACACAATCCCGCGCAAACTCTCTGACACACTCGAGCGAATCTGCGTCTGTTGCGCGGGCGGGAATACGTCGAGCAGCCGGTTCAACGTCGTGGTCGCATCACTCGTGTGCATGGTGCCGATGACCAGGTGCCCCGTCTCCGACGCGCTGATGGCCATCTCAATCGTCTCCAAATCACGCAGTTCGCCGATGATGATGATGTCCGGGTCTTCGCGCAACGCCCCCTTGAGCGCACTGTGAAAAGTCTTTGTGTGCGTGCCCACTTCGCGCTGCGACACATTGCAGCCCTTTGCATTCTGCACCACTTCAATCGGATCCTCGACGGTAATAATATGGTCCGTGCGCGTGGTGTTGAGGTGCGCCACGATGGACGCCAGCGTCGTCGTCTTGCCCGAGCCCACCGGCCCCGTAATGAGAATGAGCCCGTTGTGGTACGACAGCATCTTCATCAACGTCTCATTATGCTCGGAATAGCCCAGATCGGCCAGCGAACGCGTCTCCGCCGGCACCATGCGGTACGCCCCCGCCGCGCCGTTTTTATGAAACATCAGGTTCACGCGGTAACGGTCACCCGCATCGAGCGCCAGCGCGTAGTCCATGTCCTTCTTTTCCAGGAAATTTTTCTTCTGCGCTTCAGTGAGCAGCACCGTGTTGATGCGCAGCGCGTCCTCCTCCGTCAGCGTGTGGTCGGAAATGTAAGTTAGCGCGCGGCTTTTGCGGATGAACGGCCGGGCCGCGGTGGACAGGTGCAGGTCGCTTGCGCCAAACTTTCCCGTGGCGCGCAACAGTTCGCGCATCCCCGCCGCCAGCGCCGCCTCGTCCATCGCCGCAATCTGGTCGAAAGGAAATTTTGGTGCGCCGGCTAAACCAGCAGGAACCCTGGCTTTCGGCGCCGCCGGAGCCGGAGCTGCGGCAGCCGGGGCGGCGGCCACTGGAGCAGGCTTGGGTGGCGCGGCGACCTCCTCGTCTTCAAACGGATTCGACAGCGGCGCACCCTTTTCGCCCTTGGCCATGGCCAGGTCCACCAGCTTTTCCATTGCCTCCAGATTGTCCACCGCGCCGTCGTTGAGCAGTTGTTGCGCGAAAGCAATGATGTCCGCCCCATCGCCAATGGTCTTATTCGCCGCCACCGCCTGGGCGCGTTTAAAGAGCCCTTGGTCAATGCCGAGGCGGGCGAGCCAGAGTACAGCAGGTTGGATAGCCACGGGACAGCCCCCGCATACTGGCAGATTTTTTTGCTATGCCAAGCGCGAAGGCAAAAATCCTCACTGCGGCGCCAGCGGATACGACGACGACTGGCCCATCTTGTGGTATTTTTCGCCCACGGCCTTCACCGCCACCGCTTCTGCCGCACTGGGCACCCACACCGCCTGCGTTGGCCCGGGCTTCAGCGAACTCACATCATTCTTCGGATCGAGGTAATCCACCTTCACCTGCGGATCCGTGCCGTTGAGATATTCCTCCAAATAAGTATAGCCCGACGGTCCGACCTTCGCCGCCAGTGTTACATCCTTCACATCCAAGCTATGCGAAGCTTTCCAATCGTCCGGAATACCGTCATGCAGACTCTCTACCGGCGCGGGTGCAGACTTCAACTCCGGCCAGCCGCCCGCTTGTGTTTGGGTGTCAATGATGGAGCCCTTCCGGTCGCGCGCTTCTTGGATAATCGTCGCATCCACCCGGTCGCGCACCGGCCGCGACGCCCCCACTCCGGCCAGCACCGCCTCGTAGGATTCCTTCGCCCCCAACTGCTGCACCGGCGGCGCAGCCACGACCGGCGCGTCGGCAAAATGCACCACCAATTTCGCATTCGCCGTGTTGTCCATAAACAAAGCGTTGTTGCCGGTCAGCGTGTCGTTCCCTTCAAAAATATTGCCCTTCAAGTAATACGTCAAATTCGACGGCTGCGCCGCGGTGTCATTCACTCCCGGCGTGTGAATCGGCAACGCGCTCTTGCTCGAAGACGGCCCGGGCCGGATGTAATTATTCACGTAATTGACGTGCAAATTGCCCTGCGTCAGCCCGCTGGCCACGCGGCCATAGTCGTAAATCACATTGCTGCGCACTTCAAAATTCGGCCCGCCGCCCCGGCCGTAATTGTCGCCCAGGCGCGGGTTGCGCTCGATATTGTGCACCCACAAATTATACAGCCACGAACCATTGCCGTTGGCCCGTGCCAGCGAACCGTAGCCGTGCTCGCCTTTTTTGTGAATGCCATCGTTGAGCCCCTCGCCAATCAGGCACCACTGAATCGTAAAATCCTTGTCGTTGCCCGACGTGGAAAAACATTCGTCCACCGACCACGTCGCGGAGCAATGGTCAAAAATCACGTTCGATGCGCCATTGAACAAATCCAGGCTGTCCTCCTCCTGGTGACTCACGTCGCCCAGCCGCCCGCGCAGGTACCGCACGATGATGTTGTGCCCCGCGACGCCAAATGGAAAATCCCGCGTGCAAATGCCGTCGCCCGGCGCCGTCTGCCCCGCGACCGTGATGTTCGACGCCGTGATGCTCAGCGTGCGCTTCAGTGCGATCGTGCCCGACACCCGAAACACCACCGTGCGGTCACCCTGGCTCACCGCATCGCGCAACGAACCGGGAATCGGCGCCTCCTGCGCGCCGTAATCTTCCAGATTCGTCACTTCATACACCGCGCCGCCCCGTCCGCCCGTGGCATACATCCCAAAACCCTCCGCACCCGGAAACGCTGGCAGACTCGCCAACCGTGCGGGAGTAGCATCGGGTGCGGCGGGCGCCGTCACTTGCGCAAAACTCGTGCGCATTCCCAGTAATGATAAAAGCACAGCAAATCCGAAACAAAAGCGGGGTAACTTCATGGTCGGATTATCTCGCAATTTTCCCGAAATGCACGCCAAGATTTTTTTCGCAAATGGCCCTTGTTTATTCGCGCCCATTCGTGGATAAAATTCTTTGTGTATTTCGTTTACATCCTCCGCTGCGCCGACACCACCCTCTACGTCGGCATCACCAACGACCTTAAACGCCGCCTCCACCAGCACAACCATGCCAAGGCCGGCGCAAAATACACCAAAACCCGCCGCCCCGTCGTTCTGGTCTACGTCGAAAAATTCCGCATCCCCCGCAAAGCCCGCCAGCGCGAATACGAAATCAAAACCTGGCCCCGCGCGAAGAAGCTGGCGCTGATCGCCACGAAGAAAAGGTGATTTGGAGGAACAACCTCCGTGTCGTCCGCGGATGCTTCGCCACCTCCGCGCCCTCCGTGGTTCAATGGTTTGCTTCTTTCCCCCCATCCCTTACCATCCCTCCCACCCTCATGCGCATCCTCAACGAATTCGAACAACGCGTCCTCGGCTGCTTGGTGGAAAAACAAATCTCCACGCCCGAATACTACCCCATCTCGCTCAACGCGCTCACCAACGCCTGCAACCAAAAGAACCACCGCGACCCCGTCGTCAGCTACAACGAGGCCGATGTCGAGCGCGCCATCACCAGCCTGCGCGGCAAGCAGCTCGCCTTTTTATTTGAAGGCGCCGTCGCCCGCGTGCCCAAGTTCGGCCACAACTTCCCCAAGGTTTACGAACTCGACCCCGCCGAAACCGCCGTCCTGTGCGTCCTCCTGCTCCGCGGCCCGCAAACCCCCGGCGAACTCCGCTCCCGCACACCCCACCTCCACAATTTCGAAAGCCTCGCCACGGTTGAAGAAACCATTCAAAAACTCTCCAGCCGTCCCGAACCTCTCATCATCAAACTCCCCCGCGCCCCCGGCACCAAGGAAGCGCGTTTTGCGCATCTCCTCGGAGGAGAGATTAAGTTTGAGACGCCGGTGCCGTCTCCTACTCCCGCCGCTGCCCCCGCCCTGAGCGCAGTCGAAGGGCCAAGCATTATTGATGTAGATCGACTCATCAAACTCGA
>Ga0206925_1048_pt1 | contig 26762 bp, 28 predicted proteins | sample Alteio_BWOrgHeat_62_FD_152944 | JGI IMG/M metagenome (GOLD analysis project Ga0206925, IMG submission 152944) | Enriched cells from forest soil in Barre Woods Harvard Forest LTER site, Petersham, Massachusetts, United States -... | ecosystem: Environmental > Terrestrial > Soil > Temperate forest >...
AGAATGATGCGATGCGGCGTGCTCTGGGGCGGCGTAATTGTTCCCTGCCAAGTGCCAGTGATGTCTTGTGCGCGAAGACAACTTGCAAGGACGATTGCGAGTACGAACACCCATAGTGTCCTCAGAGTCCACTTCAGTTCTCTATTCATGAAGAACTCCTTGGAGAACCCGTAGACGGTCAATTTGGGTCTCGATCTGATATAGAATACTACATAGGGTCGCTGTTTCTCGAAACTAAATCCGGACGCGCGACGAGCGCGATCTAGAGTTGCAGGATCGATGACGAGGAGAAGTCATGCGTGGAAATATGTTGTTTTCCTTAATAGGAAGCTTGTCCGTCCTCGGTGCGATGGGTCAGACTTCCGGCGGGGCCGCCGCACATCGCGAAAAAGCAGTGGAAGAAAATCTCCATTACTTAGCCGTGATCAAAGGTCATCCTGAGCCAGGAATGTCGTTAGTGGAGCAAATGTCCTATCTGCACGTGCCGGGTGTGAGCATCGCAGTGATTCACGATAAAAGAATTGATTGGGGTAAGGGTTACGGGGTGGCGCGCCTTGGGGGATCGCCAGTTTCTGCGTCGACCTTGTTTGGCGCGGCGTCCATGAGCAAGCCGGTGACCGCCATGGCCGTTCTTCGGCTTGTGCAGGAGGGCAAGATCGATCTGGACGCGGATGTGAACACTTATTTGAAGAGTTGGAAGATTCCAGCCAATGAGTACACGAAGAACCATCCCGTCACGGTTCGGGAGCTGCTGAGCCATACCTCGGGAATTGGAACACATAACGGCGCGATCTACGATCCGGATAAGGGCGTGCCGGCCATGCTTGAAATGTTGGATGGAAAGCCCCCGGCAACGACACCTCCAGTTCGCGTGGAGTCGGAGCCAGGCAAGAAGTATGCGTACGCCAATGGCGGATACCTGATCCTTGAGCTCTTGATTACCGACGTTACGGGTAAGCGTTTCGCACAAGCCATGAAAGAGTTGGTGTTGGCGCCTATTGGAATGAGCCAGAGCACCTATGAAGCACCACTGGCTCCTGCGAAGGCGGCGACCGCTGCAACAGCTTACGACGAGGATGGGAAGAGCGGAATCGCGGCCGCGCATTTTGTAGAGCCAGACGCAGCGGCCGGCGGATTGTGGACGACTGCAATCGACTATGCCAAGTTTGTGATCGAGCTTCAGAAGGAGTACTCAGGAGAATCTCACCGTGTGCTCAATCAGAAGATGGCGCAGATGATGGTGACGCCAGGCATAGGGCCGTCGGAGAGCATCCGGTGGGGGTTAGGCGTGCGCGTAGGTGGAATCCCGCCCAATATTTATTTTGAGCATGGCGGGTCTGCGGCTTTTCAATGCGACATGGTTGGATATCCCTCGGGGGATGGAGTGGTCGTGCTCACCAATGGTGGTGGAGGCGGCTCGCTCTCCGACCAGATTGTCCGGAGCGTTGCGCAGGCTTACGCGTGGCCGGATTTTCAGCCGGTTGAGCATACAGTGGTACCCGTGAATCCATCGAAGTTCGGGCACTATGTTGGAACTTACGATTTCATCAAAGTCACCCAGGATGGAAGCCACCTAATCGCGGAGATCCCGCTCGGATCAAAACCGCAGGAGTTATTTCCGGAGTCCGATACACAATACTTCCTTCGCGATGCTCCAACGCGCGTCATCTTCGACGTCAAGCCGGATGGAAGCGTGACTGGGTTGGAGTTCATCACCACCTACGTTCACTGGCACAGGGAAAAGAACCCGTAGACGCCGCTGGGTCCATCGCCGGCGCTTCGTCGGCCCGTGCAAGAAGAATGGATTTAGATTGTTGCGAACAGGGGGATAACCGGCCAATTTCGGTTTGTGCCAACAATTGCAAATCGCCTGATCTGGTGCGGGTGAGAGACGTGTTGTATTATTCTTCAGCCGGTCTCTTCTTAATTCAGCTTGAGCAAGCGTGTTCACATTTGTCTTCCACCTGTAGTCCCGCTGACCAGCGCGGGAGTTCCTGCAGGGTAGGAAGGCAACGGAGTCGACGAATGGGGCACCGGATAGTTGAATCCATGGTAGGGCCGCTCTGGACCGCGCCCAGCTGAAGTCTGAATTCTGATCGGGACGCATCAGATCACTGGTCGTTAGAAACATGACGATCGGTAAGAAAGTGCCTCTCACGACCAGACCTGAAATGGGCACCAATTGGCCGGTTAACAGGCCAAAGCACTCATCCAGCCGTCTGTTGGAGATTGACTTCGTCATCGCACGACCTGAACCGGCCGGAAGCGAAGCGCTTCCGCGTCAAGCTCACCAATTTCAACATCGCGAAAATAGACCTTGTAGAAGTCTTCATCGACCTGCTCAAAGCATAGAGTTTCAAATCGAAAGACCTCGCTGACGAATACACGGCCTTTATGCCAGCTGATGTCGCCGCTGTTGTTCACTCTGCGAAGCAAAAGCCCATTCGGATAAATGAACTCGATCAGATTTCGAGGCAGGAGTACAGAACTTGGCTGATATACGCTGCCTGGAGTCGCATTGTTTAGTCCTTCGTGAGGTCGCTCGTAATTGAAGACCTGTCTAGAGAAAATTGCGGAATCCATCATAATGTGCCCACGTGGTCGTGTGGTGGGCCGCTCGTTCCTTTGACGTGTCTTCGCCCTTCCCGGGAAGCCGTCCTCCCGGTCGTGGACCATCAGTACTTTTCTGTTCTCCCTGAGTCGCCGCGCAATACTGTGCCCAACCTAGTCAGCTCACCGGAACCGCTATTTCCTTCGACCTCATAATTTTCGCCAAGCCCACTTCGCTGGGGAGGCGAATCCGGTCTGAGCTCTAACTACATCAGATTCCCTTGGCTGCGTATACCAGCGTGTGAAGAAGAATGGCGATATCCATCAAGATGGCGCGGTTCTGAATGTAGTACAAGTCATATTCGAGCGACTGATGAATCGCGTAACGACGATCGGCGCTAAGCTGCCAGAGTCCCGTGATGCCCTGGGGTACGGTGAGCCGCGTCGATTCCAACGGGCCGTACTCGGCAGTGATAAAGGGCATTTCTGGGCGCGGCCCTACCATCGACATATCGCCCCTGAGAACATTGATCAATTGCGGAACTTCGTCGAAGCTGGTCTGGCGCAGGAACCGCCCGACGCGCGTAATCCGCGGATCGTTGTGTTCGTCAGGCGATCGCGCGTACTTGGGCGCATCGGCTTTCATACTGCGGAATTTGAGGATCTCGAAGGGGCGGCTGTTCTGCCCCGTGCGGGTTTGGCGGAAGAAGATGGGTCCCTTCGATTCCAGCTTGATCGTGACGGCGAGGATCGCCCATACCGGAAGGCTGAGGGTGATCAGAATCGCGGAAGACACGATATCGAACAAGCGTTTCGTTATGCTATAGAACCGGCTCGGCTCGCTCATCGAAGTGGTGGTCACAAACAGTCCGTCCATCTCCCAGACCCAGGCCGGCACGCGGTTAGTGAGTACTTCCTGGTTATTCACCAGGGAGAGCAAGCAATTCGCGGCTTGCGTCACTTCGCGAACGCGATTAAGCTCAGATTCCGGGAGCGAATCGCAAACTACGACTTCTTCGATCGACATCCGCCTTATCATCTCGACCGAAAGCTGTTCACGAATCACCGGTTTCGAATCGCGCTGGAAATAGTCGTTGCTGTAGATCTCGTCCGCTATTTCATTGGGAGTTCCGACGAAGCCGACCGGATCGATTCCCAACATCGGAGAATGCAGGGCGCCGGTAAAGAATCTGCGCGCCGTCCGCTTGGTGCCATAGATCAGCGTACGCCGCTTGGAAAGCGATGGAGCGAATCGTTTTGCGATTGACTCCTGGACCCATCCCCGCCCCATCATCAGGTAGAGTGTTCCGATCATCCACGCGCTCAGCGTCGCCATACGTGGCACTGGGTGGCGCGTCAGGATTGCAAACACCAGGCAGACCACGATTGCCTTGATCGAAACCCGAAGCGCGATCTCAGTCTCCTTGAGGTAAAGCAGGCTGATCACTCTCGGATACCCGTTTTCTCCAACAAGGAGTGAAAGAACGAGGCTCGAATAGATCAAAGATCCGACCAGGAGTTGCTGCGAGGTTAGCGAAAACGATGCTATCCGCTGCAGGACGTGTCCGATGGCTCCGCCCAGCATGGTGCAGGCGAGGAGCAGCAGGAAATCGACGCCCACACGTGAAATAGTCAAGGAGATGGACAATGAGGTCGATGTTTCGCGGGCTCGGACGTGATCGGCGGATACAGCGGCTCGAGATCGGAGAGAAACGGCGGTTTCATTCATTTTTTTTCTCGCCTCCAGTTCACACAGGAAGTGAGCGTCCGTTTCTTAGCCCGGCAACAAGCACAACCTGAAGCGCAAAAAATCCTACAGTTCGCCCTTCGACACACGGGTCCGGGCGACATGAGATGGTATTGGAGCGTTTACCTCTACGAGGTTATCCGAACAGGAAGCAGTGAAGATCGGCGCCCGGGTGCCACGCGACGAAGGAGTTCGGTGCTGACTTCAGAAATCAACCGAGCCTGAATCCGCGCGAGATCGTGCTTTATCTGAGTGGGCGCTGGGTGGGGAAAATCTTACAACTCTAGCTTAGGGTAGCGGCGGGCTGAAGGCGATTCCACTTATTCACCTTCACTACCACAGCAAGTCTGCCACAAGGGCTGACTATCGTCAACTCTCATACTCTCATGCCTTGCTACGGCTCGCTGCGCTTCAATGACGGCCGGGGGGTGCACCGACCTGCATTCCAGTCGTCAGCGAACCAATGACGCAGCGGTATCCAGGACTGGAAATCGAGAAAACGAAGTCGAAGACGGCTGCCACTCCCCTCAGATGTCCCCGGGGGGTTCGGGGTTGATTTGAACAATCCGTGTTAACTTCGTGAGATCGATTCGAATGGAGATTCCCTCTCGCTCAAGGGTCACGGCTTCGGCCGAAGCTACCTTAACCGCCGCAAAGAAATGCATGGAATTGCTTTCATCAATCTCAATCAGGTAAAAGACTGGCAGCGCATCCTCGATCCAATGGTTTGATCTAGGATCTTCATCACTTGGGCATTGGACAATTCCATTGTTTCTCCGAAAAGCAGGCTTTTACGTGCTGTGTGCGTGCGGTTGGCACCGGGTGTGGCATCTATTGCTGTATTGCCGACATCCTATTCCAGACGTTTCCTTTAGAATTCATTCTGCTCACGCCGCCATAAGCGCAACTGACCTCGGAAGGTCCGGGGTGCATTGTCAAAGCCGCCGGCGAACAACGATGTGATTTAGGACACAACTTTCTGGAAAAATCCGAACTCATCTGCCATAATACTGCGATGGGTTTGGATGCCCTGCTATTCCAAAGTATAGGTGCAACCTCTCACGGATCCGTGGTTGAATCGTTGACCACAGACTGAAATCGAATAGTGCCCGGCAAGATTACCCTTTACCCCGACATCCGCGGAATATCATGACGGTCGAGTGTCCGTGCCGGCGACGCCCGTTTGGGATTTCGGCTGGTTCGAAACTCGCGTCGGAGGAACCCTCCTGTCGCTCAATCAGTTCAACAAATTCGGAACGATCCTTCCAAATCTGATGCGACGATTCCTAAACCGTTGGAGGAATGACCGCAGCGTCTCGTTCAGGCTCCAGTTGATCGGAGCATCCGGCGCGGCTCTGTCGATCCTTGTGGCCATCGGAGTCTTATCGTATCGACGCACACTACAGGAAGATGAGGACCAAAAGTGGGTCGCACATACCCATCTTGTCCTGGAGAATCTCGATGCGATACTTTCCGACCTCCTGAATGGAGAGACGGGAATGCGGGGCTACGTTATCACCCGAGATGAATCCTATCTCCAGCCGTATATATCCGCCGTGCAACGGTTGCAGCACGACATTGGAGAGGTCCGTGCTCTGACAGTTGATAATACTGCTCAACAGCGTTCTCTGAATCATCTTGAACCGCTACTCGAAGCCAGAGTGGCGCAACTTGCGCAGAGTATAGCTGCGCGGCGAGGCCAAGGTTTGGCAGTAGCAGTATCGGCAGTCAAGACGGGCGGCGGCGTACAAACTATGGATCAGATCCGCGGTCTGATTACCGAAATGCAAGGGGAAGAGGGCCGGCTGCTTGGCCGACGGCTCCAATTGGCAAGCGCGAGTTCTCGGCGAGCCAAAATCATGATAGTTGCCGGTAACGTAGTGGCGTTCATGTTCCTGCTTGCCGCCGCCCTCATTGTCCATCAGGAAATGTCTAGACGCCAAAAGGCAGAGGAAAATCTCCGGCAAAGCGAAGAACGCTTCCGGATGCTGGTTTCCGGGGTGAAAGATTACGCGATTATCATGCTAGACCCCCAGGGCATAATAGTGAGTTGGAACGTGGGGGCGGAACGGATTAAGGGATATCGCTCGGAAGAAATTCTCGGCAGCCACTTTTCACGTTTCTACCCGCCCAGAGATTTGGAGGATGGCAAACCTCAACGGGAGCTAATAGAGGCGGTTGAGCAAGGCCGGATCGAAGATGAGGGCTGGCGCATTCGGAAAGACGGCTCGCGTTTTTGGGCTGACGTCGTGATTACAGCGTTGTACGACGAGAAGAGACGATTGCGTGGATTCGGTAAAGTAACCCGCGATATGACGGAACGACGCCAAGCAGAAGATGAAATTAAAAGTCGCAATGCCCAACTCGAAGCTGCAAACGATGAACTCAAGGCCTTCAGCTATTCCGTTTCGCATGATCTCCGTGCTCCCCTGCGGGGCATCGACGGCTTTAGCCTGGCTCTGTTCGAAGACTATAATGACCAACTTGATTCGCAAGGGCGATCCTATATCCAACGCATTCGCGCAGGCGTGGGAAAAATGGGACAGCTCATCGATGGCATGCTCGATCTGGCTCGCATTTCACGCGCTGAGATGATTCAAGACACGGTTGACCTTAGTGGTTTGGCTCGGGAAATAGCCGCCGATCTCACCGCTTCCCATCCCGAACGCAGTGTCGCGTTCACGATTCCTACGACCCTACCAGTAAAGGGTGACAAACTCCTTCTAAGAGTCGTGCTGGAAAACCTGCTGCGTAATGCCTGGAAGTTTACTTCGGAAAGGGACAGGGCAAGCATCGAGATTGGAGTGCAAACAAATGGCGACCAAACGATCCATTTTATTCGCGATAATGGCGCAGGATTCGATATGCAATATGCTGGAAAGCTCTTCGGCGTGTTTCAGAGGCTGCACCGCGAGACCGAGTTTCCAGGTACTGGCATAGGGCTGGCAACTGTCCAGCGCATCATTCATCGCCATGGCGGGCGCATATGGGCGGAAGCTGCCCGGGGTCTCGGTGCAACCTTTTACTTCGTTCTGCAAGACTGAGTAAGAACGCGGTGTAGAGACCAAGACAGCCCGTCCAAATTCATTTGTGCACAAATCAGACTGGAGGTTAAATTGATTCTTCTCGTGGAAGACAATCCGGACGATGAAATTCTTACTCTACGAGCTTTGAAGAAGAACAACATCAAAAACGAGGTCACCGTTGCGCGGGACGGAGTTGAAGCTCTCGACTTCCTCTTTGGCACCGGCACCTACGAAGGTCGCGATTTGATTGAGATGCCTGAGGTGATCCTTCTGGACTTGAAACTGCCGAGAATCGACGGTCTGGAAGTGTTGCGAAGGATTCGAGAGGCCGAACGGACGCGGCTGCTTCCGGTCGTAGTGCTGACTACCTCGACTGAAGATCAGGATCGGCTGCGAAGCTACGATTTGGGAGCGAACAGTTATGTTCGCAAGCCCGTGGATTTCCAAGAGTTCATTGGGGCGGTAGGGCAGCTTGGGTTGTACTGGCTGATTCTCAACGAGCCCCCGCCGTTGGTCCGGAGTGTTTGAATGAGTGACTCACTTCGCGTTCTTGTGGTTGAGGACTCAGAGGATGATACCGCCCTGCTGCTCAGGGAGTTGAAACGCGGAGGCTACGAAGTTACGTACCAGAGAGTTGACTCGCCAAGCAGCATGGGTGCTGCGATAACAGCCGAGCACTGGGATGTGGTCATCTGCGATTACTCGATGCCACATTTCTCGGGAATGGAAGCGCTTCGTCTGGAGAGATCCAAAAACACAGAGGTACCGTTCATTTTCCTTTCGGGAACTATTGGTGAAGAAGCGGCGATAATGGCTCTTAAGGAAGGCGCAAATGACTGTCTCTTGAAAAGTGACCTGAAACGCCTGATCCCAACCGTGCGACGGGAACTCCGCGACGCTGCGGAACGACGGGCAAGGAAGCGGCTGGAACAGGAAGTTCAGGAACTTCAAAAAATTGCAGCTATCGCTAAGCTCACCGGGGGTATCGCCAACGATTTGAATAATGCGCTCGCCGAGTTGTTGTCCGCAATCTCTGCGAGCGTTCGCGAAGTGGTCCCGCATGATTGCGCCACGCTCGCTCTTCGAGACCCCTTCAGCGGGTCCCTGCGTCTTTTCATTGTGGAGGCGGGCGGCGTACCGAAGTCACTTCCGGCCGACGATCTTGCGGACTCTTTCACCATCGGACTTCCCATACGCAAGCCGGTCGTTCTCGATCGGTTTGATGAGGGCACTTTTCCAGCCCACTTAACGGAGCATTTGGCTCAGATGCACATGCGCTCCGGATGTCTCGTGCCTCTTGTCGGTGACGACCAATCGATTGGTGCGCTCATATTTGCGAGTCTAAAAAAGGACGCCGTTGGACAACGCGAAATCGACATGCTAAGCCAGATCGCAAGCCAAATTGCGACGGCGGTCAACAACGCTCTCGCGTTTCGTCAGATAGCCGACCTTCGAGACAGGTTCAAGCGCGAGAAGCAATACCTCGAAGAGGAATTGAACCTGGAGCACCGTTTTGAGGACATCATCGGGGAAAGTACAAGTTTGAAGCAGGTGCTCAAGGAAATCGAGACCGTGGCTCCCACCGATGCGACAGTTCTCATTCAAGGAGAAACGGGAACCGGCAAGGAACTGCTGGCGCGCGCTATTCACCGTTTGAGCCCGCGCAGGGAGCGGACCTTTATCAAACTCAATTGTGCAGCGATTCCAGCAGGTCTGTTGGAGAGCGAACTATTCGGGCATGAGAAGGGAGCATTCACCGGCGCGATCATGCGAAAGATGGGCAGGCTAGAACTCGCAAATGAAGGGACACTTTTCCTGGATGAGATCGGCGAGATACCGCTGGACCTGCAACCAAAGCTGCTGCGCGCCTTACAGGAGCGAGAATTCGAACGGCTGGGCGGTACACGGCCAATCCAGGTAAATATACGGCTGATTGCGGCCACCAATCGCGACTTGGGAAAGATGGTGACGGAGAAGCAGTTTCGCGCCGACCTCTACTATAGGTTGAAGGTTTTCCCCATCTTCTCGCCCTCGCTGCGCGATCGCACGGATGACATTCCAGTATTGGTCTGGCATTTTGTTGCTACTCACAGCCGACGAATGGGCAAGTCCATCGAGATTGTTCCTGAAGAGACCATGGACGCATTAAAGCGCTGGAAATGGCCCGGCAACATCCGCGAACTTGAAAATTTTCTGGAGCGTGCGGTGATTCTCACGCGGGGGTCGGTGCTTTATGTTCCTTTGGCCGAATTGAAAATCGAAGAGGAAGATGAAGCCATCGAAATAGAAAGCCCGACTCTCCATGCTAGCGAACGAGAACAGATTCTGCGCGTGCTGCGCGAAGTGAGAGGACAGATCGGCGGGGACAGCGGCGCGGCCGCGCGCCTGGGCCTAAAACGGACCACATTGAATTCGAAAATAAAGAAGCTCGGCATCGAGCGAAGTGACTACATGTAATCTCGGTGAGGCGACTCCCTGGCCGGTGACCGCGGTTGAAATACGACATTGCCGTCGGAGTCGAGCCGAAGGAAGGTGGCATGCGCTGACCTTCCTCTGAAACATGAAATTACCCCCTCGATACATTGTAACCGTCATTGGTGGGGCCTATTGAGCCTTCAGAAGGAGATCCCGCACTGTCTGGCGTCAAGCTAATGTTCCGGTCGGGAAATTTGATTGTCGCTCATCACCCGCACCGCCCGCCCGACGATCCAGGCGGCGCTGAACGGATTCATCAGGGTTTCCTCATGGACAATGTTCCAGTGTTGCCGTTTCAGTTTCTCTCCCGCTTCGTCGATGAAGGCAATCGAGACGGTTAAGTCACGGGAGGACAGGTCGCCCTGGGTCTTCTCCCCGACAGTGACGTGGACTTCCTTGAGCACCGCCCGGCCCTCCCATTTGTTATGTAAGCGTAGGATTATTCTTGATCAGAACGGGACTGAGGAATGTGATTTGAATCGCACCAGCTATGTAGACAGGTCACTTACGCGCATGGTGGTTCTGGCTGTTGGAAACCGGGATGCGGCTGTCCTGACGTGATTCCGGCCTATACGGGAACCACCTGCACGTAGAAAGTAACGCTGTGAACCCGCGAACCGCTGGTGGCCCAAAGCGTGATGGGCACTTTCTGCGCGACCGCGGTTGAGGAAGAGGTAAGGGTGAGAGTGGCAGCGCCGCTTGTTATGCTCTGCTGGCTGAGCGTTGCGGTTACGCCGCTCGGCAGCCCGGCCGTCTGAAGAGCGACTTGTCCGTATCCGAAGGAATTTACGCGCACCGTGGCAACGGCTTTCCCAGATGCCATTGCATAGTTGCCACTATCAACGCTAACCGCGAAGTCCGCGTAGGAGGGGGCTGGCGCTGCGCAGGGCGCTGTAGGCGAAGTGGTTGGCACTTGCCAAGCAGACGAGAAATCAGTCTGTACGGCTCCTTGCCATCCAGCCAGTGCCACAACGTGGCCATTCACAATCTTGAACGAATTTGTGGCCAACGGATCGTACCAGATGTTGTTGCTTGAGTTGAGAGTGGTAGCGAAGTTAGTCCAGTCGTTTCCGCTCAAGTAAGTTCCAAAGACGAGTTGGCCCGCTGCGGCATTTTCGAACGTATTGCCAGACAAGACCATGCCGGTGGTGAATAGATCGTACACTTGACCGGTTTGCCAGTCATTGATGATCTTTCCTCCCGCCTGTCCTGCGATGTAGATCTCCGCCTGGTATTTGTTGGTGCCGCCGTTGTTGTAGAAAGTGTTGTTCTGAATGGTGAGGTTGGAACTGGTCAGTACGTTAATTCCCGAACCGCTGCCGCAGAGGGAACTGCCCTGAAGTTTGAGGGGACCTTCGTTACGCTCGATCTGGAGCGCCGCCAAAAGATTGCCCGACAGAGTGGAATTGCTTATAGTGATGTTCTTGTTATCGGTATCGAACCACAATCCCTGCGCCTGGTTGTTGTACGAGAAGTGATTCTGGATAGCCCCGGTGTGGGTCTGGAACAGCTTGGTGCCGCCCATGCCCCAGTCGTAGAAGGCCGCCTGGGCACCGCGCCAGTTGTTGTAGTCGCTTTCATTGAAGTTGAACAGGATGTTCTGATCCTTCGTACCCTGGAAGCCCACGCCGCCATTATAGCTAGAAACGGAGTTCTGTACCGTTACGAAATTAGAAGAGAAGACACCAATCCCGCCCCAATTATTCCAATACGCCTGCAGTGAGTCGAGCAGAACGTTGGTGCTTGAGTTGATGGCAACCCCACTCGTATTGATGCAGTTGGCAGCATGTTCGAATACCAGGCCGCGCAGGACCAAGTTCGTCCGGCTTACTGCAATTAGGGTCTGGGGCCGAGTTGCCGCTTCGATCACCGCCGTCTGCATGTTGGTTCCTGTCGGTGGATAGATATGGACAACCGCGTAGCTGTTGTTAGTGTAAAACGTGCCCGGCCTCAGATCGCCGTAGGAGGTGACCTGGGTTAGCGGGGTGCCGTTCACGAAGAACATCTCAGTGTGGAGTGCGATCGGAGCAAAGTTAGTCGGCCAACCTGGCGGAACGGAACAGAGACTCTGATTGATCCAGGAACGAGAGTAGATGGCTCCGGCCTGAGACCAGCCGGTCAGCACGTCGGAACCGGCGATGATGGCAGTCCCGGTTACGGCTGCCTGGAGTGTGAAAGTCGCGTTCGTGACCTTGTAGTTGCCGATATTTACGAATTCACGGTAAACACCCGGGTTCACCATGACTTTCACACCCACTCCTGCTTGATTGATTGCGTTTGCTTTGTTGACACCTGCCTGAATAGTTTTAAAGGGTGACGATTGCGCGCCCGAGTTGCCATCGGAACCAAGCTGTGCGTCTACATATACGACCGTGCTTTGGTTTTCGGTCACGTTCGCTTGCGCAATCGCATGATTTCCAGATACAGCGAGAGTGGCAAGGAGAGAGAGAGCAAAGAAGTGTTTCATCGGTATAAGTACCTCTGGTAATCGAAATAGTGAGCCTGTCAAGAACAACGAGAGCGATTACTCTTCGAAGACAGAGTTATCGCTTTGAACTGACGCGGCGGATGCCGCTCCAGGACCATCGAATGTTGCGGTGTAAAAGATTTATCTGTAATTGACTAAAGCAAGCGCCATGCCAAAGTTTCACTCAAAGGCTTGCCGCAAGTTGAAATTGAAAATAAAGGAGTTATCTGGATGGATGGGAGAAATCGTCGAGAAAAGTCCCATGTGAAGTGACGAAATGACGATGTCGAATCTCGTCAACTGACGAGAAATCGTCACTTCTCTCGATCCCACGACCTACAACTCACATCCTCAAACCGCCAACCGGAGAATGGATGGCTATTCCCAAAACGAGCATTTCTCGCTGCGCTTGTCGGGCACTGCAAGCCTGATTGCTCGGAATTGTCGAATTCGGCGATTCATCATTTGGCGACAAGGTCGCCATTTCCGTAAAGCGATATGTTTTAGAACAGGAAGGACGCTGGTCGCGCATCCACCAGGAGGACAAGCGCAATGGCGCCCGCTGCGCCCAACCCTGGTTCCGGCACCCCCAGAAACTGGGCCGCTACGAACTCCTGGAACAGGTCGGCAAAGGCGGTATGGAGTGGTCTATCGCGCGATCGATCCGGCGATCGGCCGGACCGTGGCGATCAAGACCATGGTGATCAACGACGGAGCCGAGGCGAGCCTTTATCCCAGGCAGAACTACGACAGCGATAGGGCCAAAGGTCGACGTAGGGACAAACCCTTGTTGTGCGCTACCGGGTGGTCGGAGGTGGTAGAGCGCCCCACTCCGCCTTGCCGTGACCTGCGTTCAACAGAATCTCGATCTCGTGTCGCTTCAGCGCTACGATTCCCATCGGCTCTTCCAGTATCGAGGAACACACGCTTTACACAAAAGTCAAAACACCCTTCACGAAATTTGTCGTTACGTTCTGCCTCGAGGGGTGTCGGCAACAGGCGATTGCAAGCAGGCCGTCGTCCACGTCCACAACGGCATTTTCTCCGCTGCGCCGCTGATACCGGTTGTGGACCATTGGTACTTTCCTGTTCTCCCTGAGTCGCCGTGCAATTCCGTGCGCAACCTTTTCAGCTCACCGGAACCGGCATTCCTTTCGACTTCAGAAGTTTTGTCATGCCCTCTTCGCGGGGGGAGGCGAATTCGGCCTGAGCTCTAACCACATCAGATTCCTTCGGCTGCGTATACCACCGTGTGAAGAAGAATGGCGATATCCATCAGAATGGTGCGGTTGTGAATGTAGCACAAGTCATACCGCTTGACAGTCAAGGGCGTTGATGTCGCGCTGTTCCTTCTGTTCTCCACGAACGCCTCTGCAGCGCTCGCCAACAGCCGCTTCCTCACAAACCTGCGTTTGCTCAAGTACTTCTGTTTTACGAATGAAGATCTAAACTAAGAATCTAGCCGGCTCTCCTTGCCAGGCAATGATGGTACCTTCAGAGCGTAGCGGCCCGGAGGCCGCCGAGCTCGCCTGCTCTCGATGGATTGACGTGGGCCCTCCCTTCATTGCATCGATTTTCCGACCACTCGTGACGAAGGCATAACAATCCACGCCGGACCATACCGCAAAGTAACTACATGAGTCCATTCGAGCAATACGATCCGCCCCAACGGAGAGGTAAAGGTTGCAGTCCATTTTTTGTTTGAGTAACCCCACTCCACGGTGGGAGTGTAGACAATGGACTGAAGTTGATCTGCACCATACCATTCATAGACCTGAAATGAGCCTTGATGCCCCGGCGTTTCTCCATTAGCCGGGAAAACAATCAGCAGGGTGCCTACGTTGTCCACTAAATTGGCTTGGATGGGCAAAAGGCACTCAATCCGCCCGGAATAGCAAGGCGTGGGGTTGATGGTATAGGTGTATTGCGCGTTTAGGGTGATGGGCAGGGCGATAGCCAACATAGCCAAAGCCAAGGCAACAATACGAGTAATCTTCATTTGAGTCATCTCTCCATTTGCCCTCGGGGGCACCCCCGAGGGCACAGCGACTCGACCGGGAATAGGCAGACGGATCTGCATCAGTTGGTCTATCGACATAAAGATCAGACCTCCCTGGTCGTTTCAATTTGCCTGTTGTAAAGCCCGGAGCGCAGTCCCCGAGCCAATGTTCAGACGCTGGACGATCGCGTGCTAGGGCGTCCCTTGCTGTCGCATTTCCCGTATCTTGATCGGGGCTAATAACATTAAATCCGCTGTGCCGTTCGATCCGAACGCCGCGTTTCCGAGCCGTCTGAATGCCGGCGCGACCCGCTCTCGGATGAGTTCCCTCTCGAATTAAGCCAACGGCAACAATGATGTGCATCATGAGCTGGCCGGATGGGTCGAGAGGTCGAGATTGTCTCACAGCGAGACGAACGACACGACGTAGGCGGGTAGGTCCTGCTAGGTCCTCGATCGTCGTCATGAGATATGAGGCTACGCCCGAGGCGGTCGAGCTTCCATACCACCACCGCGTCATACCGCCGACAGTGGGCACCTCTATGATGCGGTTCAATTCCGTCCCGGGATTCCTTGGAACCCGAGACGCCCACGTCGACATATTCCCCAACCACTTCCCAGCCACGCCGCGCTGTATCATCGGCGCCGGAACCCATCCGGCTAAGACGTCGTGAAGCAGCCTCCGCAAGATCGTCTGTTACTTGATTCCGACGACCATGGATTCCGTGCCGATTAGGTGCCAACGTGGGCTGGAATGGGAGCCAGCCTCGTGCATCCAGCCCATGCAGTCGGCACGGGTCGAAGCCGATACCTGTAATGTGGGGGTTGGCGAGCGCGACTTGAGTGATGAGATTGCCCTGCGCGGTGCCAACGTCGACGGCGGATTTGTAATCCCTCTATGGGAATTGGCGGGCGATCGTTATGTTAGTGCCGCGGCTGAGGCCGGTCATGGCTTTGAGGAAAGCGCGGAAGCGTTCGGGATCGGCGTAGAGCGCGGTGAAGAAGCTGGAGTCGTTGCGACTTGTCTCGTTCTGAGGCTCTCTGGTTTACAAGGTGGTATTGAGGTGCCCAGAACGGATAGAGGCGGCGGTTCGCCATCTCGATTTTGTTGTCTAACGCATCTACATAGGCAAATCTATTAGGCAGAGAGACCAATCCGACCGTCCTCAAAGCAGGAGAGTCAGAGCAATTAGCCAGTGAAACGCATAGAATTCTCCAGCCGGTTGAAGATACCTTGATTCGGTCTGGATCCAACCGGCAATGACTCTCTCGGGGCATGTCGCCAGCAATGGCAGAAGCATTCACTGGAGTGCTCTGCAGTCATTGTCCTGGCGGGGCTCCGCCGCGCTCTGACTGGGGCAGGAACTACCCGAATCGCTGCGACCGAACCAACAGGCTCCGTGCTCGGATCGCCATGTCTGCGGGCCATTCTGAGGCCAGCAGGCACCTTGCCGGCACTCTCAGCCATACCGGAAGAAGACCAAAACGCCCTTCCCGGGAAGAAGCCGAACATTCTAGCGAAGGGAAACCGAGCCGCCAGTCGGCTGGTGGGGCGGAAGCGAGGTCAGTCTCGGGTCAGTGCGGTCGCGCCGCGGAATTTCGGCAGCAGTCACAGAATTACTTTCGGTCATAGGACCTTCGTGCTCTGGCCAAGATTCGGTCAAATGATACGCTTCCTGCCAACACCTCCGTTGCGCGGTCCCTCATTGGCGCGCAGTCGTGATATTAATCGCTTCGATCAGATCTAGAGTTGAAACGAAACTTAACGGAAAGTCCGGTCCACGAGATTTTCAACTGGTTACCGGCAACGTGTAGTTTGGGCCATGTACAAAGTCATAATCGCTGACAACCAAGAGTTGTATCGCATAGGTGCAGTAAATTTGCTTACTAGCAGCCATGAATTTGACATGATTGCGCAGTTTTCGAAATGGATCGGGCTGCTTACCGCCGTGGGGACCAATCGCGAGTCGCTCGTTATCGTTTCTACGACGATATCCTCGCTGGAGCAAGCGCCATTGGCGCCGGCGGAGAGTTGTTGCCGAAGGACGCTCTGCGCCTCCATCAAGAATATCGCATTCATGAATTGGCCCGGAGGTTTCTCAAGATGGTCAAAGAGGCACGCGCGCAGCGGGACGCAGACCTGGGATAGCACGCACTCTTACCATGCCCGGACTGACACCGCCCGACAATCAACGAGCCACTGATCCACCGCAGGTCTCAATTGTGGGCATGTGGACTGTAGGCTTTTACCATCCCGGAAACTTACTTTGGGATGTTGCCATTGAGCAGTCTTCCGACAGCAACGAAATCACAAACGATAATAGTTACTCGCCGGCCGAAGAAAACCTCTGCTGGGGAGTTTGGGCGCGGGTTGGAAACGGGGCAATACAAGATGAAACACATCGGCTGGATATTTGATTCCAACCGAACTGATTTAGGAAGATTCGCTTTCGCGACAACTCTTGTCTTAAACGAGGACACCTCACGAAACGGCTATTTATGTACGTTTCGTGAGGTGTCCCCGTTTCGCCTTGAATACTCGCGTCGCAAATGTCCGGCCTCGGAGATCAGCCTTGTGGGAACGCGCCGGTTCCGGCCGCGCGCCGCGGCTGCGCCGCGAACACGTCATTTCACCACGCCGGACGGTCTCGTTCCTTCTCCTCCTCCGGCCGTCTTCATCGCGTAGGTGACGTTTTGAACCTCGACGATGAAAACCCCGCCCGAAATGTCAACGGTCAAGCTCCGCGCTTCGAGCACGTCATGGTTTGAAACGATGCCCTTCCAGGATGAGGATGCTTGCGAAGAAGTCTTTGCGGGTCCCGGCACGGCCGAAGATGCCGACCCCGCAGGCATGACTAGGTCCCCCGCATCAACTCGCAGCTGATCTTTGCTCACCTGTATCGTACCCCCGACCCGGGCATCGCTGTCATTTCCCAGGCTGCTTCCTGGGCCGCCGGGTTTTGCCGCTCCACCGTCTGCTCAAAGTCGATTCTCTTCAACTCCGGGAGCGCAATACTGGCCGTTTCTCCGGTCACACTCTCCATGACGAAGACCCCGTTTTCCTGATCGAACGAGGCGATTCTAACGAGGTTCGTGATCCTCTCGCCGGACGTCTTGACCACCACCATCCGGCGCAGGTTGTGCGGATCGGAACGGCTGATGTTTACCCTCAGTAGGCTGCGTGTCTGGACTCGACAGATCTCAATTTGAGTCGAGCAGCCGAGCCAGGACTTCGATTTAGTGGTAATTCCAAGCGCCCCTAACTTCCATGAAAGCCAGCACAATAAAATGGAATTACCAATCGTCAGTCAAAAAACCAACCGCGATACCACTCCGGGCGGGACGCCGCGGATTATCTGGGGAATCCGGAGCATAAATCTCAAATCTGGAGCCATTCTTCGCCACGACTCGAAAAACTGCGCAAACCAAGCGTGCGATGGGGAGTGCATTTCCAGGGAACTATCAGTCACCGGTCCCAACCGTTCTCCCTCGAAGCAATTCCCCGAGGGATCGCGCTCAGTTCACGGTCACGATAACGGCGGTGGTGGCCGTAATGGCGCCGCTGGAACCGGTGACTGTCACGGTATATGCGCCCGGCGTGGTGCCTGGGTCGGCCGGTGGAGTTGCGGTGTTCTTCCCGCTACATCCGACTGCGCCGATCAAGGTTGCGACCAGAAGCAAACCAAGCTGCAGCGTCCTTCTTCGCCGCTGAATCGGGAACCCAAATAACAGCAGCGACGCCATGGCGACCAGGGAGCCGCCGGCCGCAACGGCTCGCGGCGGATGTGACGGAATTTGGGCGCGGGCCAGATGCTCGCGAAGAGTTGCGGACGATGCGGCAGTAGAGCGTATTGTGAGCGTCGCCGTAACCGCCGTGGGGCCGGTGATCGCCGGAGGAGCTGAAACTGAGCACGAGGGTGGATCGGCTGCTCCCATGGGGCCGCCCGAAACGGCACAGCTCATGGCCACCGTGCCGGTGAAGCCTCCACCTGGGCTGATCGTAATGGTCGATGTTCCGTTGGGTCCTGGCGATGCGATAGTGACTGCTGTACTACTCAGTGTGAAACCTGGATGAGCGGCCGGCACATTGACGGTGAAGCTTGTAGTCGCGTTGAGACTCCCCGCGGATGCCCCGGTGACGGTCACGGTATAAGACCCTGGCGTGGTTGCCGGTTGCGTGTTCAGGGTGAGCGTCGTGGTCACCGGCGAGCCGGTGACTGAGATCGATGAGGGAATCGTGCAGGCAGGCCGATTGACCGCGGCAGATGGCCCGCCAGTTACGGCACAACTCATCGTTACCTGCCCGGCGTAGCCGCCACTGGGCGAAATCGTGATGGTCGAGCTGCCGCTGGCGCCCGGGGATGCGATCGTAGCTCCGGTATTGCTTAGGGAATAGTTCGATGCGACCACTGAGACTACGGCGGAGGTCGAGGCCGGCGGTGCGCCACCAGGAGGGTACATGGCCGTGATGACTGCGGAGTATTGGGCGGTCGGGGCAGTGGTCTGCGCGGTTATGGTGTAGGTCAGATTCACCGTTCCCCCTGCGGAGAAGAAATTGACGGTCATTGGCACCGAGCACGTTAGGGGCGATGGCTGTTCGTCATTCCGACCCGGGACGAAGCAGCTCAAGCTCAAAGTGCCGGTGAAGCTTGAACTTGTCACGGAGAAACTCCCGCTCGCGCTGCTTCCAGGAGTTACCGTGACGGGCTTGCTACTCAACGAGAAGGGTTGCTGTGGGACTAAGATTCCGGGCATATTTGTGGAATTGGACGGAGCGTTACTTGAATCCCCGGAATAATCGGCCTGGATGATGACGAAGCCGGCGGGCAGATCGATATCGTTCGTCGCCGTCGAGATTGTGAGATTCCCCAGTAACACGGAGCCAAAGGTGGACAGGTCCGCGGTGCCATTCCCCGTGAGGTCCGCTGCTGCCAGCGATTCCGCGTCAGCAGCGTTGATGTTGAACCCAGTGGCGAATGTTCCATCGCCATTGCCCGCAAAAGTCGTTACCTGATGATCGGGAAAGTTGGCGACACCTGCGACGGCTACGTCGGGTTTGCCGTCGCCGTTGAAATCGCCTACCGCGAGCGAGAAAGCGTTCGAGCCCGTGGGGAAAGGGGACTCTGCGGTGAATGTGCCATCGCCATTGCCCAGCAGGATGGTGACGGTGTCACCCATAAGGTCGAGTGCGGCCAGATCGATCTTGCCGTCGCCATTGAAGTCCGCAGCGATGAGCTGAGATGCGCTAATCTGCAGTGGGTTGGAAGCGGCAGTGAATGTGCCATCACCATTGCCCATCAGGATGGTGACAGCACCGCCAGAACCACTGACGGCCAGATCGATCTTGCCGTCGCCATTGAAGTCCGCAGCGATGAGCTGAGATGAGCTAACCTGCAGTGGGTTGGGAGCGGCAGTGAATGTGCCGTCACCATTACCCAGCAGGATGGTGGTCTGAGAATTCCCTGGCAGGGCGATGTCGGGCTTGCCATCGCCGTTGAAGTCCGCGATCGCAATGGAATTAACATTGAACGGCATCGTCTGCCCCACTGTGAAGGTGCCATCTCCCTTGCCGAGCAATACCGTCAGTGCTCCCTTATCTTCGTCGTCGACGAGGAGATCGGGAATGCCATCGCCATTGAAGTCGCCCACGCCGAATGCATTGATCCCATCTCCCGAGTCGACGTTGGGGATCAGCGGTGTCATAAAGGTGCCATCGCCATTGCCCAAAGAAATGGCGATGCCTCCATGAGGGGCGGAGACGATATCGGGGATGCCGTCGCCATTGAAGTCGCCAACGGCAACAATCGGAAGCGCGTCTGCATTGCCGGTAGGCGCTTCCGGAATCGGAACATTCAAAAAGCTGGTGCCTCCGGAAAGGAGGGTCGCTGTTCCCAGCAGTGAATTTGCGTTGTTAGTATCGAGAAAAGACACCGAGCCCGATGGCGAACTTGCGCCTTTGGTCCCAACGCTTGCTGTGAGTGCATACATATTCGTCGCGTCAGGCCCAGCGACCGCGGCGACGGTGTAGGTCGTCTGCAGTCCCGGCGGCCGGGGGCCTACCGTCAGCCCGACGGCGGCCGAGGCGCTCGGAGCGCCGACCAAAGTGCCGAGGAATACCGCCTTGTAGCTATGGCTTCCAGGGCCGGGTCGGAAGTGCAGCACCGCGGTTCCTCCGCTGGTCAATTGCATCGTGCCCAGCAGATGGATGTCCGTGCAGGATGCCGCAGTGGCATCGCAGAAGTTCACCTGTCCAAGCTTGAGCGTCGTGGCGCCCGTCTGTACCGTGGCGGTCAATGTGACCACGGTTCCCCCCGCTACGGAGGACACCGCATTACCACCTGAGGTAAGGGAAAGAGTTGTTGCGCTGACCTGGGCTGCGCGGACGGGTTCGGGGCCGACACAGCAAGCCAGGCAAGCAATCGCGAGTGCACAACAAAATGAACTGAGCCGGGCCGGTACCTTCAGCCCCGCGACCGTTTGCAAAGAGCGCATGCGGCCATCTCCCGGTTGACGCAGATTATCCTTCTGCTTGATTAACTGAGCAGGTGCGGTTTTATTCCCGCACAGCAATCGTCTCCTGAGAATTTTGGGCGCTGTGTTGGACGAGAATAGAGATCTATGGTCCAACGAAATGCCGCCGACTGAGACGTCAACTGTTGTGGCCGATGCGCTCATCGAGGTGCACCATCCGTCATAAGCTCATCCCGACTTTAGCTATCAGCCAATTGCCGAGCCCGAGGAGGTGGGCAATGGGGGGCGGGTGCCATGGGTATCGGGCCGCCCTGGCGATGCGCCAGAATACGCCGGAACGGATTTCATCATCGCCCGGGACGGCGTGCCGGCGCTCCCGTCGTCGATACCAATCCGAGACGAACGCGTGCACGGTAGCTTCAAGTGTTGCCCGTCATACGCTGGGAATCCGCGGCAAGGTAGATTCTTAGAAACTGGAAATGCCCTCGGCAGTGGGCAGATTTGACCGTATAGTTCTGTCACAGTGTGCCCTGGCACGTGTCTCTCTATATGGGAAGAGACATCGTGAGCGTTTACTTCTCTGCGATGCCCATGGCTCTCTGAGGATCAGGTCAAGGCATGCGGCCGCCTGGAGATGGGACCATGACTATCGATAACCCGCTAGCCGACAATTCCGCCGATCACGAAGATCAAAAGCTTGTACTACGTGCCCGCTCGGGAGATCGCAAGGCGCTCGAAGAACTGGTCCGGCGCCACCAAGCGTGGATCTACAACATCGCGGTTCGCATGCTATATCATCCGCAGGATGCCGAGGACGCAACGCAAGAGATCCTTATCAAAGTACTCACGCGGCTCTCATCGTTTGAGGGCCGGAGCAGTTTCCGCACGTGGCTCTACCGCATCGTGGTCAACCACGTGCTCAACACCAAGCGTGGGAGGGTGGAGGAGCAGCATGTCTCGGTCGATTTTGCTTCCTACGGCGCAGGGCTCGACGACACGCCAGATTTAGAGTTGGCGGACCCAAACGGCACATCGGCGGAGAACGACCTGCTGGTGACAGAAGCGATGATCTCCTGCATCTCCGGAATGCTTCTCTGCCTTGACCGCGAGCAGCGCTTAACCTTCATCCTCGGTGCAATCTTCGAGGTAAGCGACACCGTTGCCGCTGAGGTGTTGGAGACTACTCCCGACAACTTTCGCCAACGCCTGGCCCGTGCGCGGCGGGACCCGCGCAGCTTCATGAACGACAAGTGCGGACTCGTAAACCAGGCGAACCCTTGCCGGTGTGCCAAAAAGACCCGCGGCTTCATATAAGCGGGCTACGTCGATCCCGAGAACCTCTTGTTCGTCCGCAAACGAATCCTCGAGGTGCGGGAAGTCGCTCCGAAGGTGTACGAAACCATTAACACATTGGACGGAAAATGCGCGGAAACCTTCCGCAGACATCCGTTCTATGAGGCGCCGGACATCGGGCAAATGCTGCGGCGGCTGGTCGAGAGCCCCGATCTAAAACTTACCAGTTGACTCTGCACGACCAGGCAAAATGCAGTTGGAAGTTATTTCTACGAGTGAGGTGAGTCATGGCCGCATATTTCGTGTATATCTGCCAAGAAGTCGTCGACCGTTCTGAACTCGAGACCTATTTGGTCGAAGATCGGACCAACTCTGGAAGGATACGGCGCAAGGAGCGTGGCGGCATACACACCTTTCGAACAACTGGAAGGCGACACCGTAGACGGAGCGGCCGTGATCGAATTCCCATCCATGGATCTGGCGAAGGCCTGGTATAACAGTCCCGCATACCGCGCAATCATGCATCATCGCCAACGGGAGCACGTTATATCGGCCTCTTGATGGAGGGAGGACTTCCGCCAGTGGAACTACGGATGCCGCACACAAAGACACGCAAACCACCTGCCGCGTGACGGCGTGTTACATTGCAAGCTAGATAAACTAGACCGTGAATATTTACGGGCCTGTGCCTCGCCAAAACTCCCAACATGCAGAGAATCATGCCGTTAGTGCGCGTTCACCCGAGCGGCCTTCAATCGTGAATAAATCCTACTGCGCAGTATGATACGTTGCCGAATTTTAGCCGGATGACATTTTGGCGAGGGACAGCTCCGCGTCACACTCGCCATCGCCTGGTCGACATCGATCCTTGTCTCCCGATGTCGATTCTGGCTCCAACGGAACGAATCGCGATTGGGCGCGAGCATTGTCCGAGATGAAAAACAAGGTATGCCGCAACCCGCACTACCAGAAGCGCCATGGGAACGCACGCCGGTTACGAGTGGTTACGCCGCGTAGTGGCTACTCGGGTGTGATTCTTTGGCCGCATGTCGCAGTACTCCCCAGCATCGGTACGGAGCTCTTTTTCATCGTTCGCCGGCAGGAATTCGCTTGACGCGCAGCCTCCTGTTCCGCCGCTCAGGTCTCCGTTGCAATCATCATGTGATACATGCCCTCGTGACCGAACAACTTCTGTGTGCGAACGTGAACTTTGGATCGCGCCTCGGATGCCCGAGATAAATCGCTTACGACTTGTCCATCAACCATCCGGGCCTAGTGAATCGCTGGCGAATCTCCTCGAACGGAAAGCAAAAGAGGAAAAGCGACTGGCTTTCGCCTTGTTTTACCTTTGAGCGTTCTCCTTTGTACTTGAGTGCAATCACCCTCGGGACTAGCTATTCGGATGGATTTTATACACCAAAGCCGATGCAGTAAGACGGCAAGTTTTCGCGCCACTACGACGGGTGCACGTTTCTTGGCGTTCTTCCCTCCACGCTGGCGACGCTGAGCGGCAGTGATGTGCGCGGCCTGCAAGCATTAGAAAACGCAGCCGGCAAGAAATGGCTGCGCGGCGTTGTTCCTTACACCGGTCCAGACGTTATTCCCTTTTGCGAATAACCTGTACGGTGTTCCCATCCACCACCTCTGGGCCGAATAAGTGGCGCCGCGGCACAAGTCCCGCTTAGAAAAATGGCTGCAATGGAATCGCGTTTGAACGTCCCCCTCTGAGCCAAGATAAGCCTCTGCGGCGTGATCCAGGTTATTGGCGGGTTTTCTCTCACTGAAGGCAACAAACGGAGATCAAATGTTCATCTCTCCGACAAGGCTTAGCGCTGTATCTGGAGCACCCCGCGACGCATCGGAATGCTCTTGATGGGGGCGCCTAGAATACAGCGACTTGAAGGCGACTATTCGTCCGTGTGGAATGTTGACCGCTGCCGAACGGGTAGGGCGGCGGGTTATTGAACTGTTACCGCCGGGTTCACCGTTTCTGTGCTTCCATTTGCCAGGGTAACCGTCACTGGAATTGAATAAGTTCCGGCCCGCGCATCTCTGCTTGAACCACCGCAACCGGTGCACACTCCAACTGCCGCCAATCCCGAACAAATGATTGCGATAGCCCACAACCTCAGGGCAAGACGCCGCTTCCGATAGCGCCGGAAAACGCCGGCCAAGGCCCCCAGCGAACCGGACAGCCATAGCAGCATTGCCGGAATAAAGCCGCTCGGTCTGTCGGAATTCATCGGAGAAACTACCATAGAGTTGTTGCTCGCCGCAGTGTTGATGGTGAGCGTGTCGGTCTGAGCGCCGCCTGCCGCCGTCAAAGTGATCGATGGCGGAGCGAAGGTGCAGGAAACGTGTGCCGGCAGTGTTCCGCACGAAAGGGTCACCGTGCCTGTGTATCCCCCGGTTGGTGTGAATGTAGTGGAACCAGCGGCGCAGACTGGGTCGCACCGCTACACGAGCCCGATCTCGGGCCTGTAGTGCTTCACGCCATTCTTACCATTGTGTTTCACCGCATACATTGCGCTATCCGCCTGTCGAATCAGATCGGCAGCGTTGCAAGCGCTTTCGGGATACAAACCGACTCCGATGCTGGCAGTAATCGCAATTGAATGGCCTTCGATTGCGAACGGTTCGCTCACCGCGCGAAGCACCTCATCTGCCAACTGGGATGCCTGGTCGGCGCTGGAAAGGTGCGCAACCAGCCAAGTGAATTCATCCCCACCCATCCTTGCAAGCGTGTCGGATTTCCGTGTGCGCGAAAGCATGCGATGGGCGACCTGCTTCAGCAGGAGGTCTCCAATCCCATGCCCCAACCCATCATTGACCGGCTTGAAGCCATCGAGATCGAGGTAAAAGAGCGCGACCGTATGTTCCTCGCGTTCGGCAATGGAAAGCACCTGGGAGAGCCGCTCACCGAAAAGCCGGCGATTCGGCAATCCCGTCAGTTCGTCGTACAGAGCTTGCTGCTGCAGTTCTTCTTTGCTTTCCTGCAACGCGGTTAGGTATTTCTCCTGGATGTCCTGCATGATGGCAGACCGCACTGCAAACGAAAACAGAACAACGCTGACTGCGATCAGTCCGACAACGCGCGCTGAACTTACCAGGCCTAGCCCAAGCACAGCGCTGCCCAGAACCATCGTTGCCAGGGTCAGGTTGAAACACAACAGTGCCGTACGCCTGCTGATCCGTTGCTTGTAGAGCTTTTCATCGCCGGACGCCGGACGCCAGGTAACCGCGAGGGCTGCAATAGAGACAGAGAGCACGATCCAGATCAGGTCGACTGACGCGTAAATGCTCGGCAGATAGGCATCGACATAGCTCGTGACGAACGAAATCGCCAGATAGATTGATACATAGATCGCCACCCGCGCAAAAAGACCGCGCAAACTGCCTGTCGCTACATAACGATAGCGAACGATCGCAGCCACCACCAGGATGGCGTTGACCGTCGTCCCGATCGTTATCAATTGCCAGATATTGGGATCGTGCGCGTCCAATTCCGCTATCTGCAACTGATAGGTTGTCACGCCCACCAGTCCAACCACCATACAACTATCGAGAAACGACTCCAGTCTGGACCTGCGTACGTCGTCCGACAGGAACATGGCAATCGCTATCGGCGCGGCCTCGAGCCGGTAAAGCAAAGAGGGAAACAAGGCCGGACTAGGTACTGCAACATGGAAGTAACGATAGTAGGCCCAACCCACATCCCCAATTAGCTCGAGGATTGAAACAGCGGCGAAGAGAAGCCAGAATATGCGCGTTGCTCCGCGCCCCCTGGAAGAAGCCGCGACACAACAGCCAAATGCCAGAGAGTTCGCCAGGAGTTTAATGGCGTCGAGAACTAGGGATCCGATTGGACCCGTGCCCAGAATCTCAAAACCCACGCGCTGGATGATGAACAGGAACAGGATGAAGGAGATCACAACGACATCCATGCGCGAAAGCCTGAATCGTGAACCAGCAAAGCTTCCAATCAGAAGCCTCCACCGCTTTTCATGCGTGTCAGCCATATAACCCGAATAATCGAGACTACGTACTTCTGTAATCGGCGAGATTGCCGGCAGAACCAGGTTTGGGACTTTCCTCAATCGAGGCCTAGCCCTGCTTCAGACGTGAAGCGCAATTGCCCGGAGCGAGGAGACAAAAACGCAAAGCTGAATCGCCCTCCCCGAATTCCTCTCTGGTCGCGTGCTAGCAGTTTAGCGGGTGCAGCCATGATGCAAATGCGCGCGGTTCGGCCAGATGCCGCGCGATTCTCGTATTTCCCGCCATACTTGGACATGTGATGGCTACTCGTCGACCTTCATGAATTCCATTCCCTCACAATGACGAACGCGAGATGGAGCGGAACGGGCCTGTTAGGTGTAGACACGACCGCCGTTCCCATGCACTTCGAATTCATTTATAAGGAGGCGCTGAAGATCGACCCTCACTACGCCAATGCGAGGTGGTTCATGGCTCTTTCGCTTGAACAAAAGGGCGATCTTCCGCAAGCCAGAGCGAAACTGGAGATGGCCGGGAATCTCACCGGAGGGTCAGACTTCCTAGCCCTCTTGGGACGCGCTTGCGCATTGATCGGCGAGACCGGAAAGGCAATCAATGCCTATATTTGATAGTCATCGTTCAGATCCCCGTTGGTTGGATCTTGTACGAAGAGTCGGACTTCCCCAATAGCTCAAACCCGAGGCCGCCAACCCGTCATGCGGGCGAAGAGATGGCAGAACG